>Ga0209347_1000585_pt1 | contig 86287 bp, 103 predicted proteins | sample AutmiccommuBRH23_FD_187382 | JGI IMG/M metagenome (GOLD analysis project Ga0209347, IMG submission 187382) | Deep subsurface microbial communities from Mt. Terri, Switzerland - Autotrophic microbial communities BRH/23 (SPAdes) (version 2) | ecosystem: Environmental > Aquatic > Deep subsurface >...
TCCATGGAGCGATGAAGTTCACGATAGTATTTACCATGTTAATAACGATAGTAATTGGTCTTTACCCCACGCCTCTGGCTCAGATGGCGATTGCAGCAGCCCAGAGCTTATTTTAAGTGAACAGGATTAGGGGTTCAGCCGACATCGTGTAAAAATATATACCTCTCAGCTGACCCATCATGAGCGAGAGCTTAATCCCATCTAAACTCTTAAAGAAGGTGTCGGTTTAGCAAACCGGTGCCTTTTTGTTTTTTGGTAAAGGATGCAAAACAAGGTATCTAGAATTATAAACAGTTACTGGCAGGGTTTAGCAGAAAAACACAGAATTATGTCATTGGTAGACTCTGCTACAGAAAATTTTTGATTGGTTTGCACAAAGAATGGACAAAAATAGGAGGAAAGTTTAATGGGATTGTGTATATAGATTTTGAAACACCTAAAGGATTTATCCAATCGTAAGACTCCCACTTCAAGTGGGATTGGTACCCCCGGCTCCGCTTCGGTGGGGGTAGAGTCCCCCACCGAAGACTCGATGTTCAACTTTAGTTGAACGAGTTCACTGGAAGTGTATGTTCAAGGCTATCCCATGGCCATTAGACAATGTGATAGTTATAACGAGTACAGTAGTGGAGGTATCTATGATACTTTTGGAGAATGTGTGTAAAGAGTTTGATTCAGGCTTTTCAATAAAAAACCTGAATCTTTCTATCAAAGCTGGTGAAAAAATAACTATCTTTGGTCCTAATGGAGCTGGGAAAACCACGTTTCTTAAAATCTTGGCAGGCCTCATTACTCCTTCGTCAGGTGCACTTACGATTTTTGGATATCCACTAACTAATAGAGCGGAGATATTAAAAAAAATAGGTCTTGTACCTCAGTCTGGTCATTTTTATGAGACCTTAACTGTTAAGCAAAACCTTGAATTCTACGGAAAAATGTATAGCTTAGACAAGCATGAATTAGCTGAAAGAATGAGTATGTTATTGACTAAATTTGATTTAAGCATGAAGCTAGACATAAAAATCTCACAGTTATCAAAAGGTATGAAACAACGACTTCTAATCATAAAAGCTTTGCTTCATGATCCACACCTATTACTGCTCGACGAACCTTATTCAGGTCTCGATCTACAATCTTCAGAGTACCTGTTCAGTTTTATAGGTTCCATGGAGGCTAAGACAGTCATAATCGCTACCCACGATTTTGATACTGGGATTCGAGAAGGTCAAAGAATCATCATCTTCAATCAGGGTTCAGTCCTGTTCGATGGGCAGTGGAAGGAAAGTATTTCTGCCTTTAAAGGGTTTTATCGGGAGAAGGTGAGCTAATGATTAAACATGCTATAGCGATAGTCTATAAAGATTTCCAAATAGAATCTGGGAGATTGAGGTTGGTTACTTCTCTTATTTCCATGTCATTTATCTTGATATTTCTGTCCAGTCTTGTTTCAGTCAAAGTCCCCAATGCTAAGCCTGAGATGGCAGCTTTAACAATTTGGTTAATACTCATATATTTATTATTCCAAACCCTTAATAGATCTCTAGCGACTGAAGATGAATCCGGTTGTTGGGATGCACTACTGCTTTGTCCTATTTCACCTAGGGCCATATTTCTGGGAAAATTTATTTATAATTTATTGTTAATAGTTATTGTAGAACTTATAACATTTCCTTTCTATATTCTTTTTTTTAACCTCTCTATTTCGGCTGTCTTGACACTTGCTCCCGTCTTTTTAGCATCCCTAGGGTTTGTAGCTGTTGGTCTGCTAGTCTCTCTATTCTCTCTAAGAAATCAAGGACGTGAGTTGCTGTCTAATGTTACTTCATTACCTTTGTTTCTTCCAGCACTATTTCTAGGTCTCAGTATCACCATAGACCTATCAAAGGGTGCTGGACTTCACGGTGTTTGGAAACAAATGCTCTTTCTAACCATTTATGATATAGTTTTTATAATTATTTCATTTATAGCTTTTGACACAAATCACATAGAATAAATGACATTATAAAAAATACAGCCAGGAATCATAGGAGGGAGCAGTTTTTTATATTTGAACGAAGAAGAAAAAACTGCTAGAATATCATCCATATAACAAAAATTAATTGTTTAATAGTGATGACGGAGTATATTTAACGGAATGGCTTAAAAGGGAGGTCGAATAATGATAAGTTTTCTAAGTTCCATTTATGAAAGGGTTTTATTATATGATGGTTCAAAAGGTGTTATGCTCCAAAGGAGAGGCTTAAAAGGAAAAGAAGCTTCAGAATCGTGGAATATATCTAAACCAGATGAGGTTAGAAATCTATATAATCTATACAAACAAGCAGGTTCTGATGTAATTCAAACAAATACTTTTCCAGGCAATAGAGTTACATTAGAAAAGCATAATTTAGGGGATAAAACGTATCAAATAAACTTTGAAGGCGTGAAATTAGCAAAAGAAATTGCAGGGGATAACAATTATGTTGCTGCTTCGGTGGGTCCTACGGGTTTGCTTTTTGAACCTGCAGGCAATTTGAGTTTTGATAGAGCGTATAGTATTTTTAAAGAGCAATTAAGGGCAATAGAAGATGCAGGTGCGGATATTGTTAATTTTGAAACTTTTGCTGATTTAAATGAATTAAGGGCAGCAATATTAGCGGCTAAAGAAAATACAAAGCTTCCTATTATTGCTTCCGCAACATTTAACGCAAATAGTAGAACGCTGTCTGGTAATTCTGCAGAGGTATGTGCTATTGTGTGCCAATCATTAGGAGCGGCGGTAGTGGGTGCTAATTGTTCAGGTGGTCCAGATAGTTTAATTGAACCCATCAAAAAAATGTATTCTGTTGCATCAGTTCCTCTTTCAGTAAAAGCAAATGCAGGGATGCCTGAACTAATAAATGGAGAAGTAGTATATAAACAAAAACCAGAAGAATTTAGTTCATATACAAAAGAATTTGTAGAGAATGGAGTAAGACTTATTGGTGGATGTTGTGGAACAACCCCCGAATTTATTAGTGCGATAAAGAAAGAGCTTGATGAAATAAGAACACCAGATTTAGAGTTAAAATTAAGTTCAACAATTGCTTCTGCCTATAATTATATTGTTCTTTCTAAAAACAAGAAATATTCGGTTAAGAAACTGTCACTAAAAGAACAAAACGCTGTTAATATGTTAAAAAATGGGGATTTTGACAATTTGATACGAGATTATAGATCAGAAGATATGGATTACCTTTTAATAGATTTTGGTAATATGAATGAAACCTTTGATGTATGGGGATTCATTAGCAAATTTAGCATGTCAATTAAAAGTCCAGTAATAATAAAATCTGAGTCAACTGAAATTCTCTATAAATTTTTAAGATATTATCCTGGAAAGGTCGGAGTGGTTTTATCCGATAATTCAAAAATAACTCTTTCTCAATTAGAACACTACGGCGCTTTGATTCTAAATGATGAATTGGAACCTATAAAATGATACCTAATAGACAAGTCTAAGTTACAAATTCAGGATAGCCTTTCATGCCACTATTGCGGCATCATCAGAGGATGAAAATAGGTCCCTCGGGTCGGGCAGCTCCTCCCACATCCTGCAAGAAAACTAATTCGTGCGAAGACAGTGTTTTCGTGTGTCACTCAGCATTCCGAGGCTCGCCTACTCGTTTGCCCGAGAGCTATCTTCAGCGGATAAGTATTCTTTGGAGATTGCCGCTTCGAGCGAAAATGTCCACCGGACACTTTCGTGCCAAACCTACGAGTAATACCTGGAGTGAACCGCTGGCCATGACGATAAGCGGACGAGCTTATTGCCACACTGCAACTCATTACGCAACTCCTGCAGTGTGGATTGGCTAGATGCCGTGATAGACTGATGCCGCGGTGCCAAGGATGACAAGGAGCGGCACACATGCGGCGGAACACGATGTTCCTAGTGCCGCATGCGCCATGGATGGCATAGCATGCGGCCAGAAACACCCAGAGGTTCGGACGCGCTCGCGAACCGTCCAGCGGGCCAGCGGCGGAACTCGCAGACGCGTGCAGACCGACGAAGACACTGTCTTCGCACGGGTTAACTCAGCTAAAAGCGCTCCGCCCCAGAGCCAGACAGAAGAACCGTCCCTCTGTCTACGAAAAAGGATAGGTCCAGAAAGATTCACGCTCGAGCATGTGGCTAAATGAGTTCTTCGACGACTGTTTCTTGAATCGCCCATTCGCGATACGCGGGAGAATCAATTGTGATTGTGACCTATGTGCCCGGATCGCAGCCTGCTTCACTTCAGACATAGCAGAAATGTCGTTGATGATATCCGGCGGGCCGAGCCTATCCTGACAGTTGCGAGCAAAAGCATGTGCGTATACAATAGGGCGTTCCTGAACGAGAAGGCGAGAAATGGCACGGATCGTCACTTCACCTAGAGCATTATGATCCGGATGTACTGCATATCCAGGATAGTGGGTAAGGACCAAGGATGGCCGGACCTCTCGAAGGATCTGCTCAATTCTATCGATCAATAATTCTGGGTCTTCAAACTCAATCATTTTATCTCGTAACCCAAGTTTAATCAAATGTTGAATGCCAATAGCCTTGCAAGCTTCCTTCAACTCAGCTTCTCGAATATTCGGCAACGACTCTCGAGTAGCAAAGAACGGATTCCCCATGTTCCGTCCCATTTGGCCTAAAGTACCACAGACATAAGTGACAGGAACACCTGATTTGGCGAATTGAGCTATGGTTCCGCCACAGCCAAACGTTTCGTCGTCTGGATGGGGGAAAACAACAAGAATGTGTTGTTCCAAAAATTATTCCTCCCACGTTAATCATAATTTCACTGACAGCGCATGAAAACCTGCGAGATAGCGGGGTTACGACAACACTACATTTCGAACGGGGACAAACTGAGTTCCAGAGCCACAGCCAGTCGTCCCTCTTGATCATGGCCGGCGAGTAATAGCCGACCTTCTTGGTCCATCTCGAAATCCGTCAGCCCTTCGGCGTAAACCCAGCCGAGTTCCATCTTGAGTCCGACGCGGTACGGGCCCTCACCCGTAATGATTCCACGTCCAAAGCAGATGCGACCATTGCGAATATAGGCACCCACGTTCATGTTGCTCTCTTGCCTATGGACTGCATAGGCTCCATTGGTCGTCTCAAGGTGGAGGTAGACCTCGCGGTTAAGAAAACTGTCCAGCGCGGGTTGTACAATCGACTTATTAATAGGATTCATGACTATCCACCACCTCAATAGATGATTTTTCCTAATTATATACTAATTCTATATATTAGCACCAGCGATATTCCAATAGTGGACAAGATGTGGAGTCACGCCCTGTTTGTATAGAACGTTTGTGTAAAGGCCCTCTAGTAATAGGTTAGGGCATTAATGTTATGTGGACAGAGAAGGCATTTGCGGGACGCCAAGCGTTGTTTTTGTTCTGCCAAATAAGGAGTTACTACTTGAAGGGGATCTCTTAGCAAATTTACCTATTGACCTAAGATGAAATAACTGGTAAAATACTATTCATATAACTTAAATATTATTAATTGTGATGACGGGGTAAAGTAAACGGAACGGTCTTTTCAGGGAGGTAGCGTCAGAGACTGAAAGCGCTACTAAAGTATCAACCGTTGAAGGTTCACCTCTGAGCTACCAGACTGAAACCTTAGGGTAAGTAGGTTTGGTCGGAGACTTCCACCGTTAAAAGGAAGGGGGTATAAGGAATAGTTATTCTATTCCCGTACTTGCAATGAGGAGGGGTCTTTTAAAGACTCAATCTGGGTGGTACCGCGAAAAAACATTTTTCGTCCCTATAGGGATGAGAGGTGTTTATTTTTTTATTTATTTTGTAAACACGGAGGTGAAAGGCACATCAGATTATCTATGTGAACTCGTTCAACTAAAGTTGAACATCGAGTCTTCGGTGGCATAAGTCTCCAGTGACGATAGTGTCCGGTGGACACTATCGCCGAAGGCGCATGCTCCATAGATTACTAACCGCCTAAGGATGACTTATGCCGAAGGCGCAGACCACTGAAGTATGCTTCAGCGCCGTAGGATGGACTCTACCTCCTTCGCCGCTAAGTGTTTCTATTGGGAAGGCGGCTCGGCGATACTCTATCCTACGTCGGTAGGTATTCCTTTGGGGATAGCGGCTTCGGCGATACTCATCCTCAGCGCGATAGAATTCGTTAAGGGCCGTGCGCTTTCGGCGATACTCTCCACTGGAGACTATCGTACTGGAGACTATCGTCACCGAAGCGGAGCCGGGGGGTACCACTCCCACTTGTAGAAGTGGAGTCTACGATTGGATAAACCTAGTATTAAAAAATAGGATAGGAGTGATCTCATGAAAAAAATGACAGCGGGATTAAGAGGTAAACTATGGCTTGCTCTTCTGTTGGTATTAAGCTTATTGATCAGTGCTTGTAGTCCGGCCAAGGACAATGAAGCGACGAGTGCTACAGGAAATGAACCGTACAAAATTGGGGCAGTCTTAGATATCAGTGGCAATTCCTCTTCCCTAGGAGTCCCTGAACGTGACACATTGCTCATGATGGTTGAGAAGCTAAACGCTGACGGTGGGATTAAAGGACATCCGATTGACTTGACCATCATGGATAACAAAAGTGACGAAACAGAAAGCGTTTTGGCAGTTAAAACACTGATCGAAAAAGGTGTGCTTGCCATACTAGGTCCCAGTTCGAGCGGAACATCCATGGCGATGATCAAGACGGTTCAAAGTGAAAAAGTTCCCATGATTTCCATGGCAGCCGCCAGTAGTATTGTTGAGCCAACAAGCGAGCGGCAATGGGTGTATAAAACGGCCCAAAGCGATACGGTTATGATCAGTAAGATTATGAGCTACCTTAAGAAAAACAACCTCAACAAAGTGGCCTTTATGTATATGAATAATTCCTTCGGTGACGGTGGGAAGAAAGCGATTGCCGCTGCTGTGAAGGATACCAGTATCAATATAGTTTCTGAAGAAAAATTTGATGCCAGTGATAAGGACATGACGCCGCAGTTAACAAAGGTTAAAGCTAGTGGGGCTCAAGTCTTAATTGTTTGGGCTATCCCGCCTTCGGCATCTATTCTGACCAAGAATGTGAAAGACATTGGTCTTTCGATTCCGCTGATTCAAAGCCATGGGGTAGGTAATCAAAAATATATCGACCTTGCTCAGGGGGCAGCCGATGGTACTATTCTGCCCATCGGTAAACTATCTGTGGCGAACCAAATCCCTGATAATGATCCCCAGAAAAAAGTGTTGGAAAGTTACATGGTCGATTATGCCAACAAGTACAATACTGAGCCTAATTCCTTTGGGGGATATGCCTGGGATGCTTTCAATCTGTTAGTAAACGCCCTAGAGAAGGCTGGTCCAGATCGGGTGGCAATCCGGGATGAATTGGAAAAAACACAGGGATTTGTCGGTATTTCAGGAGTGTTTAACATGACCGCTCAGGATCACAACGGTCTAAAAGAAGATTCTGCAGTATTGGTACAGGTCGATCAAGGAAAATGGAAGCTTATAGAGTAACGGGGTGTTTTATTAAATGGGAGAACAACTACTACAACTTTTATTCACCGGACTAACCTTGGGAAGCATATACTCCATCATTGCGTTAACCCTGGTTACGACCTTCAATGTTACTGGTATTTTGAACCTAGCCCAGGGTGAGTTTGTCGTGATGGGTGCTCTGTTGGCAGTTAGTTTACAGGGAACAGGGATGCCTATGGTTGCAGTATTTCTCGTTTCTGTTATCCTGGTTGCTATCCTAGGAGGATTACTGGAACGCCTGACTATCTACAGAGCACGAGGGGCCAGCAGTTTTAGCATGCTAATTATTACGATAGGCCTCTCGATTTCCTTGCGAGGCTTGGCCCTCCTTATCTGGGGAACAGATACCTATTCTCTCCCGGCCTTTTCTAAAGGCGGTCCCCTAATCTTAGGTGGGGCTGCCTTAAATCCTCAGAGTATCTGGATTTTTGCTCTGGTAGCGGTTACCTTGACCGGGTTATATGTGTTTTTCGAGCATACGTTTTGGGGCAAAGCTGTTAAAGCATCCGTTCATAACCAGACTGGAGCCAGGCTCCAGGGCATAAACTTGAATACCATCTCCTTTTTAGCCTTTGTGGCAGCAGGGGGTCTGGGGGCAGCAGCCGGGGTGTGTATCGGTCCGATCACCATGGTGACCTATGATATGGGGTTTATGTTGGGAGTTAAGGGTTTTGTGGCTGCAGCAATCGGGGGGTTGAGCAATGTCGGTGGTGCCGTTATTGGGGGAATTCTCCTGGGTCTTTTGGAGTCCTTCAGCTCAGGACTCATTTCTTCTGGGTTAAAAGATGCCATTTCCATGATTATTTTACTGGGAGTTCTCCTGTTTCGACCTAAGGGGATTATTGGAGCGATAAGAGAGAGGAAAATATGATTTTATGAAACTAACAATAAATCTAAAGAATCATAAGGGATTAATCCTCCTGCCGCTTCTCCTCATAATTCCTCTGATGGTGGACAGCAATTACTTGTACAGCACGCTAGTCATCATCGGTCTTTATGCTATTATCGTACAGGGCTTAGGGATCCTAATGGGGTATGCAGGTCAGGTCTCCTTTGGGCATGCTGCTTTTTTCGGATTGGGTGGATATACTGCAGCTATACTAACAACCCAGTTTCATTGGCCAACACTCTTGGCGCTTTTGGCCTCAGTAATCCTGCCGGGAATCATTGCAGGGCTGATCGGCCGACAAACCCTGAAGCTACGTGAACTCTATCTGGCTTTAGCGACCCTCGGTTTTGGGATTTTGGTTCATATTATCTTCAATGAGGGTGGAGAACTAACGGGTGGACCGTCAGGAATCAGCGGGATCCCCAATCTTTCCATCGGCAGCTTTAGTTTTGACAGTGATCAGAAATTCTATCTGCTTGTTTGGATCATTCTATTATTGTTAATGATCGGAATCTATAATCTGGTCCATTCTCGGACTGGTAGAGCGCTCTGCTCGATTCGGGAAAGTGAATATGCAGCAGAAAATGCCGGGATTGATTGCGCCCGGCTCAAACTACAAGCCTTCATCTTCAGTGCCCTGCTGGCGGGCCTTGCCGGGGGATTATATGCGTTTTTTGTAACCTTCATTAGTCCCTCTCCATTTAGTTTTCATACTTCGGTACAATTTGTCTTGATGGCCGTTATCGGAGGTCTGGGCACTTTTTGGGGACCTTTGATAGGAGCAACCGTGGTGGTTGCTTTAAACGAACTACTACGTGAGGTAGTTCCTTTGCTGATACCTGGGGCTGGCGGTGAGTATCAGATCATTATATATGGGATTATCCTCGTGGGTTTAATGATTTTTCAACCCAAAGGTTTAAGTAATATTGGTAAATACTTCAGGGTACCTCTCAAAAGGGAACCGAAGACTGAAGAATAACAGGCTAAAAAAGGAGGATCATCAATGCTCCTTGAATTAAGCGGGGTTACGAAACATTTTGGCGGTATTGCTGCGGTCAAGGATATAGGATTTGGAGTCGATAAAGGAAGCATTGTGGCCTTGATTGGCCCTAACGGTGCAGGAAAAACCACACTTTTTAATATTATTACCGGGTCTCTGCCCCCTGAGAAAGGTTCAATCACAATAAATGGCAAGGATATGGTGGGACTAAAACCATTTCAGATTGCTTCGGCCGGCATAACTAGGACGTTTCAAAACCTGCAGCTTTTTAGCAGTATGACTGTGCTGGAAAACGTCATGGCTGGAGCATATCTTAGAAGCAAAAAAGGATTTATCCGCTCATTTTTCTCCTTTCCTGGGAATTGCCGTGAAGAAAAAAAAATCCGGGAAGAATCCTTAACCTTACTCGACGAAATTGGTCTGGTAGAAACGTCAGGAACTCCAGCCTCTGCGTTACCCTTCGGAAAGCAAAGACTCTTGGAAATAGCTAGGGCTTTAGCCTCTAAGCCCGCTTTGGTACTGCTTGATGAACCAGCAGCTGGACTCAACCCCGCAGAAACAGAGGCCCTAACAGGCTATCTGAAAAAACTTAAGACTAAAGGAACAGCCATGATCCTGATTGAGCATGACATGCAAACTGTAATGGAAGCCGCCGATAGGATAGTTGTTTTAAATTTCGGCCAAATGATCGCGGAAGGAACGCCCGCGGAAATTCAGGTTAATCCAGACGTCATTAAAGCATATCTTGGAGAGGATGAAAAGATTGCTTAAAATTAAGAACTTGGGTGTCTATCACGGCTATGTGTCTGCAATCAAGGAACTTTCCCTGGAGGTCAAAGAAGGGGAACTGCTGGCCATTTTGGGAGCCAATGGAGCAGGCAAAAGTACTCTCTTAGGAACTGTAGCGGGACTGTATAAGCCTGTCGCGGGGGAGATTATTTTTAGAGGTAAACCAATCACCAGCCAAAAACCGGAACAGGTTGTCAAGCAAGGTATTAGCCTTGTTCCGGAAAAAAGAGAAATCTTCAGCTCCTTGAGTGTCCTTGATAATCTCATGCTGGGAGCTTTCCACCGTTATCGAAAAAATAAGCCAGTATTAATGAACGATGTCCAAGAAATATTGGAGCTTTTTCCGGCTTTAAAAGGTAGAGAAAGTGATCAGGCAGGCAGTCTAAGTGGTGGTTTGCAGCAGATGTTGGCTATTGGAAGAGGCTTAATGTCTCGTCCGGCCCTTTTAATGCTCGATGAACCCTCGATTGGACTAGCCCCATTAGTTGTTCGGGAGATAATGTCCATTCTGGTCCAGTTAAAAAAGACTGGAGTCACTATTATCCTGGTAGAACAGAATACCAAATCAGCCCTAAAAGTAGCTGACAACGTCCTTGTGATGGAAAGAGGCAGTATTACCCATAAGGGTAACTCTGTGGAAATAGTAACAGAATCATGTATCCAAGAGGCCTACCTTGGTCGGGCTCGTGCTAATTAGTGAACTCGTTCAGCTAAGCTGAACAGCAAGATTTCGGAAAACGATGTCAAATTTAAAAGGCTGTTGACAGTAATAATGTCAACAGCCTTTTCACGTTTATCTCCAAGATTCATCGTCACAGGAAGCTTTCGTGACCGAAGTCTCTATGTTCAGAATTGCTCCATTTATTTCGCAATAAGAACGGAACAGGTTGATTTTCGGAGGACGCGCTGACTCACACTGCCTAACACAGCTCCAGCCATAACTCCGTACCCATGGCTACCCATAATAATTAAGTCAATTTTTTCGTTACTGACTTCTTCTAAAATCACGTTCGACGGATTTCCCTGAATTATTTTCGTCTTCATGACAATGTCACTCAAATCAAAGTCTTTAAGAGTGTATTTTATCGTTTTATCCCCTGCATCTTTAATTTGTTTCTTTTGTTCATCCGTAACTGTAATAGTAAAAGCTGGATTATAGCCCCAATACGCTTCAGGGGTGTGTGGGACGTACAGAAGCACAATTTCCGCTTGAAATTTCCGTGCAAGGTCCAAAGCAGTTTTTAAAGCTTTACGCGAAAAATCAGAGCCATCTGTCGGAACCATTATTCTTTTAATCATAAGCAAATCCTCCTAAATATATTTTTAGATAATAGCATATTCCTTTATCTTCCTGATATACTTATACTCTATTCCACGCCATACAGGCTAATCCTTTTTTGTTTTACAAAAATGACAATTATATTTAACTATAGTGGGTATGAGAAAAGACAGGAACGAACTCGCCCGCTAAACAGATACCACTTGTTCTAAAATCAAAATGGCAAAATGCGACCCCTTGGGATTCTACTATCTGATTGAATCCTCATAATGTCTCGGGCGCGGTGGGGAGCACAATGGAAATTTTGGTACCGATATCCTGTCTGCTCAAAACCTCTATATGCCCGCCATGCCGCTCCGTGATCCATTTCGCTATGGATAAACCCAGCCCCGTTCCCCCCGTAGCTCGGGCGCGGGATTCGTCGGCGCGAAAGAACCGTTCAAAAATCTGAGGAACCGCATCGGGCGCGATACCAATGCCTTCATCTTGTACGGTCAGTTGAGCATACCCGTGTGCATCAGAAACAGAAATCTTAATCCGTTTACCCGTGGGCGAGTATTTCATGGCATTGTCAATCAGTATCCGCGTTGCCTGTTTGATGAGGCTTTTATCTGCGTTGATAAAAACGGGCGTAACACTTGAATCGTATTCGTGCCCGCCGTCAATCATCTGCGTCTCCCGTAGTACTTCTAAGGCAAGGACAGACAGTTCAAAACGCTCTATTTGCAGAGCCAGGGTGTTAGTGTCTCCTCGTGCCAGAAACAAAAGTTGTTCCACCAAACCCTTCATATTCGCTGTCTCATCCTTGATGGCATCAATGGATTCCTGCAACGTCTTCTCATCATTCTTCCCCCACCGATCCAACAGGTTTGCATATCCCTGAATGACGGAAATCGGTGTCCTTAGCTCATGGGACGCATCCGACACAAAGCGCACCTGGGAACGATAGGATTCGTTGATTCGGTCCAGCATCCCGTTGATGGCAGAGGCGAGGGTTTTCAATTCGCTTTGTGTATCATCCACTGGAATTCTCGTATCTAGCTTTGTGGCATTGATGTCGTCCAACTTACCGGCTAGAACTTCCAGATGCTCCGGTGTAAAGACGCCGCCGATATTAAGGTAGTGCGCAGTTTCAGCCAATTCTTCAATAGGTCGAAGGGTTTTTCGGATCATTTTGGCGCTTGAAAAGATGCTGCCAAACAGCTTTAAAAGCTCCAGAAGCAATAATATTGCAAACATCCCAACAAATATCCTAAGGGTCTCCTGAAGATGGATGGAAATAAGATAAGAACCTCCGCTAGTAGTTATTGTAGCATTGTAGGTAACGCCCTCTAATTGTTCCCGAAAAGTGAAGCCTTCCGAATCTGGCAGGTGGATACTCCTGACACCGGACACAGTCTGGTTGGAAAGGTGGATCTGTAGGTTTTTAGGTATTGTAAATCCTTGCGGTTCTCCTGTCTGCAGAGAAACGTTGTATCCGGTGAGCTCAAGCCAGTTTTCTGCATCCGTGGTAGGTAGCCCCGTTTGATTCAACATTTCAGCTACCGCCGCTACAGTATGTTCGGCGCGCACAATCAGTCCGGCAGCGGATAACAGGCACAGAATTACATTAAGGGTCAAAAAAAGCCTGAGCATGCGAAAAAACAGCTTGAGGTTGAGTTTCCAAACAAGGGAAAACCGTATTTTATCGCCGATACGGTTAGGGGGACTATTTAACGGCTCACTTTTCATCCTTAATCACATATCCCACTCCTCTGACAGTGTGAATCAGCTTAATATCGAACACCTCGTCGATTTTCCCACGCAGAAAACGCACGTAGACATCGACGGCGTTAGTTTCTCCCGCAAAATCAAAGCCCCAGACATTTTCGAGCAGTGTTTCCCGGGAAATAACCAAGCCCTTATTTTTAAGCAGATAGTGGAGAAGATCAAATTCACGTTTTGTCAGTTCAATGGGCTTGCCCATCATGGTAACTGTATGGCGGCTCGTGTCCAGCAACAGACCTGAGGCGGACAACACCATGTCTTCTTGCACAGTTTTTCTGAGGGCGGTGCGGATCCGGGCGAGAAGCTCCTCAATGGCAAAGGGTTTGGTGATATAATCGCTCGCCCCGCTGTCAAGTCCGGAAACCTTATCCACTACGCTGTCTCTGGCTGTCAGCATGATGATGGGAAGGTTGGAGGTTCGGCGAATTCGGCGCAGCACTTCCATACCGCTCAACTTAGGCAGCATAACATCCAGCAAAACGAGGTCGAACTCGCCGGTTTCAGCGAGTTCAAGCCCTGTTCTGCCATCAAAGGCCTTTGTTGTGGTATAGCCCTCATAGCCAAGCTCAAGCTCGATAAAACGGGCAATTTTTTCCTCATCCTCAATAATCAGTATCTTCGAACTCATTGAAAGCCCCGCCATTTCAAATAATTATTTTTTATCTTCCATGGACTTCTTGAGGTTTACTGCAGCGTCTGCTGCGCTATTCATCGCGTCATTAACAGTGTTGCAGCTTAGATCAGGTCCGTTGAAGCGATAGCGAAAACCAAAGAATAGTCCGATGATAAGCAGTGGAATAGTAATCCAGGGGATGAATATCAACAGCAAGACGAAGGCAGTGACAGGAGCAGAAGCTTTACTTTCCTCACCCTTGAGTACTTCAAAGGAGTTTGCATTGCCCTTGCGGATCATTTTCAAGCAAAATCGTCCGAATCTCTTCATGAGAGAAATAAAGTTTTCCCCACCGTGGCAGTCTTTAGTGTGTTTTTCCCAGCATGTTCTTGTGTAGACCCCTGCGTTTGCGTCGGCGGTTTTTTCGCTGCTGTAATAGCCGCCTCCGGACGGTGCGGTTACCTTGCCCTGTTTCTCAAGATATATAATGGCATCCAGCAAATCCCCGTTTGCCGCATCTAGGGCAGCCTTGGCCTCGTCGTAGCTTACATTGGCCATTGCACGTAGTTTTTCCACTTGTTCTAAGGTTGTCATATAAAATTTCCTCCTTTTGTTTTTTCGTTTTGTGTCTCAATGAGTATGTATAAATTCTAACCAAAAAAACTTCAAGGAAAATTTGTTAAAAATTAAAATACGATTAAAAAATAGAAATTTAATTTTAAGGGAACCCTGTATTTTCAAGGCTTTCTTAGGCTTTAACGTCCTATAAAAGGCCCTTATTTTCTGTAGGTAATACACACAAAATACACAAACAATACACACCACTTTTAGATTAAATCAATGGCTTCTATCAAGTCATTGATGTCCTTATGAGTATAAATATTTTCTGTAATATCTTTGACGGCGTGTCCCATAATACGTTTAATGCATAATTTGTCAGCCTTAGCCTTGTCCATCATAGTGGCAAAAGTGTGACGGCAGTCATGAGGCTTGTGAGCCATTTGCAGTTGATCCATGATCTCTTTCCACTTGATGTTGTAATAAACATAGTAACTCATTTGCTTATTGTCGTGATGGATTAAAAATTCATGCCCTTCCGCTTTGCGCTTTGCAATAAAAGGAAGGACTTTTTTATTGATAGGAATAATCCTATTTTTCCCTGCATTAGTCTTGATTCCACCACGCATTATGCGTTGCTCGATTTCGATGTTTTCAGTCCTTAATTCAAGTAATTCCCCAGGACGTAATCCGCTGCAAATCATAATTAAAACAGTATCGATAAAGTCTATTTTATCAACATTAGCCCACAGCAGATCTCTTTCTTTTAGAGTAAAAATACTTCTCGCGCTCTCTGATTTTTCCACGTCAATTTCTACAAACTCCGAATAATCCTTTTCAACAATATCATTTTCACGAGCATACTTGAAAAGTTGCCGAAATAAAAGTTTGATATTGTTTAACGACTCCACCTTGTTTTCACATTCGTCAACAACCGCTTGTAGCTGGTCTTTTTTTATGTCCACAAATTTCATTTCATGGAGAGACTTTGCTTCCTTGTAAGAGGCCTTATATGAAGCAATACTTTGTTTTGACGTTTTAGGCTTACTGTATTTTCTCTTAGACCAGCGCTCATAAATTTCAGCGAAGGTCACTGTAGCGGCATCAAAGGAATTGGGATCTTTGTGGTATTCTGCTAGGGCAATCATCGCCTCTGGACGAGTTTTGTAATACCCTATAGGTTTATAGAGCTGCTTTAACTTGCCCGTATCTTCATCCGCGATCTCCCAGCCGACTGTAATCCTTACGCCGAAAGGCTTTCTTCGCTTTCCGGGGAGCTTGTATACACTGCCGTATCCGTTAGGATTTCTCATGGTTTTTCACCTCCTCTCAAAGGTATGTTTGGTGTGAATAAATCGTGTGTTCATGAAAAAGGGTAAAAAATATATGATGCAGAGAGGGTCAGCAAAAATTACATATCAGTCGTCAAAAAGCTCAAGCAACCCAAGAGGGTCAAAGTATATTAGATAGCTTGTCCACTCCGCGTATAAACCGTACTTCTCTTTATAGTGCTCGATAGCTTGGTCCAAAAAGTATTCGGTTACCCCTAAGAACTCAGCAAGCTCATAACGATTAGCAATTCCCTCTTTAAAAGCTTCAACAAAGCTCTTTAGAGGGATTAATTTTTCATACCCCCAGTTCCTGGCTCGCTTCTCTTGTTTGATGTTGGTTATCTTTTTCTGATCCAAAATACTGCCGGTGGATGTGTAGTGGTGTCCCATTTCCTCGGCGAGAACACAAGCCTTGGCTGTATGTGTTGGTAATCTTTGATTAAGCCAAATTACATTATCCCCATATAGCCCTCTGATCCTTAACCCCATGTGCTTTTCGCATACTTCAACATTCTGACTGTCTGCCTCTTTAATAAGCATTTCATATAGCATGGCATCACCTCAGCTTTTAGCGTTCCGTTTCGAGCGTACAAACTCCTTGAATTTTTCAATATCTGCTAACTCTTCCGCTGTCCAATCATCCCCGTCATGATGGGCGGCCAATGTAGTTGGAGTGTATTTGTCTTCTTCGTCAAAAGATTCGTCTTTAAAATCTTCTTCTATATCATCAAGGGTACTGTACCCTGCCATTCTTGATAGAAGTCCGCGATCTAATTTCCTTAGAGGTGTGAAATCTATTGAACTATTTGCTATTCTGTCAATCGTATCTAATGATGGGCGCTCAAGGATTAATCCTAGGCAAATTTTAGATAATTCATTAATTTCAACACCAGTATCTTCAGAAAATTCCTCAAGCGATCTTTTGCCCTTAATCGCATTTATGAATCCTACAAGCATAGTCCTCTCAAAACCCAAGAGTAAATACTCAGTTGATACCTTAAAGTAGCTTGCAACTTTTTGTAGTTTATCCACTGAGGGGGAGTTTTTGTCCCATTTATAAATTGACCCTTTACCGAATTCTAGATCTTTTTCGAGCTTAGGTATGGTTGTATTTTGTTCTCTACAAAGGGACTGTATATTTAACACTATAGACATATGGGGCCTCCTTAATCAAAGAAATAAATATTGTTAAATTTAACAATAACCTATTGACTAACAGAAAATTTAACAATATAATAACACCAACAGCTTACATATAGGCAAACGGGCAACAAAAAACCAAGAGTCTTATAGACTCGCTTAAAAAAATCGTTGAGGGACGACTTTTATTCGGTTTGCTCAGTTGTAATAATACTCGAAAATTTTCTGTTTGTCAATATTTAAGCTAACGCTTTTTGCTATTTTATGTAAAAGAAAGGAGGAAAAGAGTCTATGCCGGAATACACAGATTTTGGTTTTGAAGTAAGGGTGAAACTTCTAAAAAAGAAGAAATCGATGACCAAATTTGCAAAAGAACTTGGGATATCTTGTTCTTATCTCTCTGAAATACTCAAGGGTACGAGAGATGGTAAAAGCTACAAAGATAAAATCGCTCAATCTTTAGACATAGGGGTTAACCTGCAAGGAGGCGGCAATTTAAGTGAGTAATAATCATGACGCCGAAGGCAAAAGCCTTTCAGTTCAAAAGGCGTCTGAATTGCTTGGCAAATCCGAACAATTCATTCGAATAGGACTACAGAGAGGAATCTTACCATTCGGATCAGCGGTGAAGTTAAGCACGAGGTGGACGTATTATATTTCACCATTAAGGCTTTACGACTACGCTGGGTTAAAGAACGAGTAGTTTATGAATCCTTATTTTTTTTTAACTCTTATTTGGACAAGCTTAACTAATTATTTGGCTAAACGAGGACGGTGAAAGAAGTAGAAGGGAATGCAATAACTGGCCCGTTGACCCTGCGAGACGACTACACCTCGATCATCATTAGTTATTCAACAGGTATTGATTCCACGGGGGCACTCGCCAAAGCGCTTACATTTTCTAAGAAGCTACCTAAAACTATTAAGAAATTTTTGCTTTATTGTGATACTGGCATGGAATACGACATCAATTTGAGTTTATTCTATAAAGTTGCTCAAGCATTTAACCTGGCTCCTGTCCTTATCCAAAATCAAAAGAACTTCATGGATCTACTCTTAGAGCGTCAGATGTGGCCTGATATGAAAAATCGCTGGTGTACTTCCTACTTAAAAACTGGAGCAACGGATAAATGGATTCGCGCAAATAGGAACATATTGGGTGAACGGATGCTATTTATCACAGGTGAGCGCAGAGACGAGAGTCCGCGTAGGGAGAAATACCCAGAGCTTGATTGGCACAGTACAACTTTAAAGACTGAGCGCAAAGGTAAATTCATATGTCATTGGTATCGTCCAGTCTTGGATTACGAGAAAGGGAAAATGTTTGAATACGGGAAGGACTTAGGCATTGATCCTCACCCTTGCTACAGATACGTAAGTAGATGCAGTTGCATGTTTTGCGTATTCATGATGGACAAGCACACAATTGAGAACATGAAAAACCATCCTGGAGAAGCGCAGAGATGGTTACAGGCCGAGTTGAGAATAGGGCATACATGGAAAAACAAGAAAAGCCTTAATCAGCTTTGGAATGAAAATTGTGAAGACGTTCCCATGGATATCGTAGTTTAGGGCTTTGAAGGGAGGTGAAATTAGGTGGATAAAAACCCGCATTTACCAGGTACACCGGACGAATTTATCACAAGCAATCTTGGCCTAGCTCATTCAGCAATCTCCGCATTTGTGAATTATGCCCGTAGAGACGATTCAATAAAATTCGATGAGGACGACTTCAGGAGTATTGCATATTTGGGCCTTATCAGAGCTTATCAACGCTTTAATCCCATCGGGTTTAAAGGGACGAATGGAGAGTCGATCAAGTTTTCAACCTATGCAGTTCCAATGATAAGAGGAACAATACTGCGTCACATTAGAGATCATGGGCATCTGATCCGAAATAGGGGAGAGAGCGTTGCCGTAGATAGCCTAGACTGTCCAATGGCAATGGATGAGAGAAAAACACTTGGAGATTTTGTATTAACCGGAAGTTGTGAATTTAGTGAAGAAGTTGTTTTAACGGATTTCCTAAGTAATGTAGGACCTCGACTCCAAAGGTTATATCAACTGCGGTCTAGGGGATTATCTCAACGCGAAATAGGTAAAGTCTTTGGAGTTACGCAAGCGACCATAAGTAAAATGGACCTTTATCTTTTGGAATCTGCTAGACAGTATGGACTCGGGATGAGTTTAGAGCCTAGGACAAGATTTAAGGGTTCACAGGCTAGCTAAAGGGGGCGAAAACAATTAATCACACTCAAGCCGTGTTCCTAGGCCACTGGATACCAATGGCAATTACTTTTTGGCTTTGGTGCTGGTATTACTCCGAGAAACGGAAAAAAGTCCGTAAACGCGCCAACGTAAACGGACCAAACAAAAATACTCAATTCTAGTATATCAAAATTGAGGAGGAAAAGAAATGATTCATGGGTTCAAAGGTTTTGATAAAGATCTAAAATGCCGAGGGTTTCAATACCAAGTCGGTGGAGAGTATGAAGAGGCTAATGCTATTGCCTGCCGTAAAGGATTCCATTTCTGTGAAAATCCCATGGATGTCTTTAATTACTACCCTCCTGCTGATAGCCGCTATGCAGAAGTTGTAGGAGATGGCAAAACGGACAAAGACAACGATGATAGCAAGGTTGCTTGTACAAAGCTAAGAGTCGGAGTCGAGATCGGACTAAGTGGCTTGATTTCTGCCGGAGTTAAATTTGTCATGGATCGTGTCAAATGGGAGGATGCTAAAGAATCCAACACGGGTTACCAGTCCGCAGCGACCAACACGGGCGACCAGTCCGCAGCGACCAACACGGGTAACAGGTCCGCAGCGACCAACACGGGTAACAGGTCCGCAGCGACCAACACGGGCGACCAGTCCGCAGCGACCAACACGGGTTACCAGTCCGCAGCGACCAACACGGGTTACCAGTCCGCAGCGACCAACACGGGTAACAGGTCCGCAGCGACCGTCGAGGGAAAGGAATCCATCGCAATCGCCACTGGATACGAAAGCAAAGCGCGCGGCGCGCTTGGCTGCTGGATCGTATTAGCAGAATGGGAAGAAACGCGTGACGGTTATCACATCAAGGATGTTAAGTCAATTGCTGTAGACGGTGAAACGATCAAGGCAGGAACTTTCTACAGGCTCGCTAATGGTGAATTCGTTGAGTGCGAGAGTTAAGGCCCAGGCCTTAATACCGACTTGCATATGCGGTCATCCGATGGAATTTAAGTTAGGCGAAACAAAGACCTTTTGTAAAAGTCCAGGTTGCGGCGTTGTGCAAGAAAGATTACCAGAAGGGTATTGGGCTTATGGCCTATCAAGGAACGTATTTACTCCTATTTTTACTAAAACCAAGCTCAATCACTATCAGAAGTACATGAGGTGGAGGAACAGATGAAAAAGATTTATGTAGTGCATCCCTTTGGAGGTAAACGACAGAACATGCAAGCAATTACACATATTTGTCAGAGACTTGTGAACTTTGGGGTAATGCCAATATCTCCGATACATTCATTCTCTTTCCTCAATGACAATATACCTGAAGAACGTAATCGAAGTCTGGAGTTTTGCGAGGAATTGGTTTCATCCGCAAACGAAATATGGTTTTTCGGTGAGTGGGAGAAGTCCAAGGGATGCTTACTGGAAAAGGATACAGCATTGAAAGAACTCGTAACTATTCGTGTCGTTAAAGGTTGGGACGATAGAGGTAACCCGATATTCGAGCGGGCGTCCCCCAGATGGTTGAAACTAAAGTAATGACCCTTTCAAAAAAGTAATAAGAGGAGGAAATTTAACACATGAACATCTCTCTAAACATCGAAGCAGGTAATCCAGGAGAATTACATGAGGCTATCGTCGGATTAGCCGGTATCATGAGCGGCTCAGTAGCTCCCCAACCAGAAACGGAGAAAGGTAAACGGGTTACAAAGGGATCAACCAAACCAGAGAAACAACCAGATCCTGAACCTACAAAAGAACCGGAAAAGGCTGCAGAAGAAAAGCCCGATCAAACTCCAGACCCAGTTAAAGAAAATACTAATGAAACTCCAGATGTAGAAGGCGAAAAGGAAGAAATACCTACTGTCGTTGAGCTTCGTGCCAAGGCCCAAGAAAAAGGTGGCACCCCTGAAGGTAAGAGAGCGATCAAGGCTTTGCTTGATGAGTTCGGGAGTAAGTCTATATCCGATGTTCCAGAAGATAAAAGATCCGCGTTCCTTCAAAGGCTGGACAAGCTTGGCGAGGAAGTATGACCCAACAGCCACACGCAGAACGCGCTCACGCTCTTCTAGGCGCGTCAAAGGCGGAGCAGTGGATTAACTGCCCGCCGAGTGCCAGACTGCAGGAGAGTGTACCAGAGAAGCGCAGTGAGTACGCGGATGAGGGGACAGCAGCTCATGAGCTTGCTGAGATCAAACTTCGTGGTCGGATACTTACATGTAACTCGAAGCAGCGCAAGGACCTAGCTAAAAGGTACGAACAAATCAAGTCAAGTCAATATTACGGTCAGGAGATGGAGGACGCTGTCCAAGGATACGTGGAGCTTGTTGAAGAACGATTCATGGCCGCTAAAGCTAGGTCCAGTGATGCGGTTGCATTACTTGAGGAACTTCTTGATTTAACTGAGTGGGTGCCAGAAGCTTTCGGAACGGGTGACGTTGTCTTGATCGCTGATGGAGTCCTGGAGGTCATCGATCTTAAGTACGGAAAAGGCGTACCAGTAAGTGCTTATGATAACCCCCAGATTCGACTCTACGGTCTAGGGGCATGGTGGGGATACAACTACCTATACTCCATTAACGAGGTTCATATGACCATCATTCAGCCACGTTTAGACAACGTTAGCACTGAGATTATGCAGTTAGACGCATTGATTGAGTGGGCTGAATCAGTGGTTAAACCAGCCGCAGTTCTGGCTTTTGCTGGATGGGGTGACTATTGCGCAGGAGATCATTGTCGATGGTGCAAGGTCAAAGGTAACTGCAGGGCCCGCGCCGATGAGAATATGAAAGCTTTGGCGTATGAGTTTCAGGACCCAGCTTTAATGAGTAACGAGGAGATCGGGTCCATACTGTTCATTACCGATCAACTCATAACCTGGGCCAAAGATGTACAGGGATATGCTTTTGAACAAGCGGTCAAAGGCAATCCTATACCGCAGTGGAAGCTTGTTGCTGGTAGAAGTAATAGAGCCATCACTGATAAAGAGGCAGCGATTAAGGTGTTTGAAGAAGCAAAGCTAGAAACTGAGAAGTACCTTAAACCCAAGGAACTACTTGGTATCGGCGAGTTGGAGAAGCGTCTAGGTAAGAAAGAATTCGGGGAATTGCTAGGGCCTTTGATTGCTAAACCACCTGGTAAACCAACACTTGTACCAGAAACCGATACGCGTTCAGAGTTAAACAGTATCGACGAAGAATTTGCAAATATTGATATGGAGGATTGATTAAGCATGGCAATTGACAATCAAGCAACAAAAGTAATTACAGGCAAGGTGCGTTTATCATATACACATATTTTTGTACCCCAAGCAGTTGATGGCGGCGAAGAGAAATACAGCACGGCTATCCTCATCCCTAAGAGTGACAAAGAAACCCTTCGAAAGATCAAAGCGGCCACTGACGCGGCCAAAGAGCTTGGTAAGAGTAAATGGCCTAATGGCAAAGTCCCTGCAAACTGTAAAACTCCCCTTCGTGATGGAGACGAGGAAAGGCCAGACGACGAAACATACGCGGGACATTATTTCCTTAATGCCTCTAGCAAAAATAAGCCTGGTATAGCTAAGCCAATTGGCAAAGGGGCAGACGGCAAAACGAAGTTTCAGGATATCACGGATAGTACTGAAGTGTACTCCGGATGTTATGCCAAGGTTAGTTTGAACTTCTACCCGTTCGATATGAAAGGAAATCGTGGCATAGCGGCAGGGCTTAATAACGTAGTCAAGGTACAAGATGGAGACTTCTTAGGTGGTAGAGCAAGTGTCAACGACGAATTTGCTGAAGAGGATTTTGACATTGACTTAGCTGGGGACGAAGAAGATTTTCTGAACTAAGAGTAAATACGGGGATTCGGTATCGGGTCCCCTTTTCTATCAAATATAAGGGGGATTAAGGGCAATGAGTGATCAACCAACAAACGTATCAACAGATTTAGTTTTAAAAGTTTATGAAACAACACCTGCTGTCGTCAGTTTTAATTACCAAGAGATAGCCAACCACTTGGATTCAGTTTTAGCTAAATATCGAGGTTTAGTGTTTACGGATAGCACAATCGTCGAGTGTAAGAAAACCATTGCAGAACTTCGAAAAGGGCAGAAGTCTCTTGACGAATTTAGGATATCCACTAAAAAGAAACTTACCGCATCCGTAACAGATTTTGAAAAGGAATGTAAAACTCTCCATAGCAAATTCGAAGAAGTGATTAAACCCTTATCTGAGCAGCAGGACCAGTTCGAGCTTGATCGCAGAGAGAAAAAACGTGTGGAAATCCAGAGTATTATTGACGCTCTTGTCACGGAAAAAGCGCTAAACGAAAAATTTGCGGCACGACTGGTTATCTTGGAAGAGTATTTTAACAAGGGCAAGGCTATTAAGGCTATAAAAACTGAGCTATCCACTTTAGCCACATCATTGAAGGTCCAGCAGGACAAAGAAGCTCAGGACGAAGACCTGATTAAGACAAAAGTTGAATTGGCTAATGCTCAGTACCAGTTAACAAACGTATTGCGACCAGGGGCGTATTCAATGCTCTTAAGCTACAAATCAATCGCTGAGATCGAATCACTAATTGTCTCTGATGCACAAGAAGTCCAAGACCTTGAGAAGAAAGCTGCAGAGGCCCTAGCCGCAAAAGCTGCCGAAGTGCCAAAAATTGAAGAGGTTATAATTCCTCAAACCTTTACAGCCTCTAAGTCAGCTTCTATCAAAAAACCAGTTGTAATAACTAGGTTATACCGAATCACAGGGACAGAGGATCAGTTAAACGCGCTAGAAGGCTATTTAGGCGAAAACGATCTACCCTGGGTTAGTTTGCCAGATGAAGATGAAGATGATGACGATTTCATGAACTAAGGATTTTGAAAGGATATTCGCCGTGAGAAAACAATTCGATAGCTGCTCTTATGAAGAACTAACCGAATGCGTACACGCAAGGGTGCGATGGATACGAGAGTGGCGCAGGTTCTTGAAAGATAACACACATCAATACGGGCATATCCGCTCGACTGCAGTTATAAAAATAGCTACCAATTGTCACGAGATAAGACGCTTACTTAAAATGCGCCGAGTTCTTAAAAAGAGCGGTCAGAGAAACTGGGACACAGATTGGTTAGGTGATGTCGTATGACCGTATTACAAATCGACATTGAAACATACAGCAGTACCGACTTGATTACGTGCGGTGTTTATCGATACGTCGAAGCGCCTGACTTCGAAATCCTACTGTTCGGATTCGCCTACGGCGACGATCCGGTTCGAGTGATTGACTTGACAGCCTTCGAAGATATACCCGCGCAAGTGTTGCACGATCTGACAGATCCGTCTGTGACTAAAACAGCCTACAATGCCAACTTTGAAAGGACCTGTATCGCGAAGCAATACGGTATTGAGTGCGATCCGCATCAATGGCGATGTACCTCAGTATGGGCTCTAGCTTTAGGGCTACCTGGTAATTTAGCTGGTGTGGCCGAAGTGCTGAAACTAGAAATGCAGAAAGACGCAAAGGGGAAGGCGCTAATCAAATATTTCTCCGTTCCATGCAAAGCAACAAAGACCAACGGCATGAGAGAACGCAACTATCCACATCACGCCCCGGAGAAGTGGGATGAGTACGTCGAGTATAACCGGCAGGATGTAGTCGTAGAACGAGAGGTTAGACGCAAGCTAGAACGATTCCCGGTCCCTGACCACGAGTGGAAATTATGGGCACTTGATCAACGAATCAATGACGGGGGAGTTAGACTTGATCCAGTGTTATTCAAGCAAGCGATTGCCTGTAGTGAGCAGTACGGTGCAAGGCTGGTGCAGGAGGCCCAAGAGCTTACAGGATTAGATAACCCTAATAGCTTATCACAAATCAAAGAGTGGCTATCTGATCGAGGCTTGGACACACCTGATGGACTTTCTAAGGATTACATGCAAGGACTATTGGACGCAGCACCGGATGATGAAACACGGAGAGTGCTGGAGCTACGGCAGGAGATGTCAAAGACCAGCGTAGACAAATACAATGCTATGGATCGCGGTATGTGCACCGATGAGAGGGCAAGAGGCCTGCTCCAGTTCTGCGGGGCTAACAGGACATGGCGCTGGGCAGGGAGATTAATTCAGGTCCAAAATTTACCCCAGAACAAATTTAAAGACTTAGCCTTGGCACGTGAGACGCTAAGAGCCGGAGACTTCGAACTGGTAGAATTGCTTTTCGGATCTCCACCATTTGTACTCAGTCAGCTTATCCGCACGGCGTTTATTCCGTCCGAGGGTTGCCGATTCATCGTGTCAGACTTCTCCGCTATCGAAGCCCGCGTCATTGCGTGGCTAGCAGACGAGAGTTGGGTTCTGGAGGTGTTCAGGGGAGACGGCCGGATATATGAGGCCACAGCGGCGCAGATGTTTAAGGTCCCATTTGAAACGATCACTAAAGGGCACAAAAACTATGAACTAAGAGCGAAGGGGAAGGTCGCTGTTCTCGCGTGTATCGCGGAAGGGCAATTAGTTCTCACAGATAAAGGACTAGTTCCAATCGAGGACATAACAACAGATCACTTGCTATGGGATGGGGCTAATTGGGTGACGCATAACGGCGTTATTGATCGAGGAGTTAAGGAGGTATTTGAGTATGACGGTCTTACTGCGACAGCGGATCACGTCGTCTGGGCGCAAGGAGAATCGCAGCCAGTACGATTCGACTACGCTTGCAATAATGGACTCCGGTTGCATGAACCTATCGGATCATTGGTTGTACAAACGGATGCGGAATATTCGGCAACGCTGCACGAATTCAAAAAACAGGAACTTTCCAAATTACGGTGCGCGAGGTATCCGATTCAACTTCTCGAGCATTACACAAGCGTTCTTGTGGGTGTCGCAGAATATCGGAATTCCGGAAAGAGAGATGCAGATCGACCGGATAGACAACGATGGCCATTACGAGCCGGGGAATCTAAAATGGTCGACACACTACGAGAACCAGCAGAACAAGCGAGATACGACGCTGGCGTTTTGGAATCCCGACGAGTGGCCATACGCTCGCAGTGTTGTATCTCGGAAACTCGCAGCAGAGATGACGAGAGATCAGATTATCGAAGACGCACGGCAAGCAGTTCGGGGCAAACGGAAGAACTGGCGAGGAATCGCCACAAAACTAGAGTCTATGACATCCTAAATGCGGGACCTTTCAATCGATTTACGGTTTCAGGGAAATTGGTTCATAACTGTGGATATCAAGGCGGTCCTGGTGCTCTGATTGCTATGGGAGCGCTTAAGGGCGGCATTGCGGAAGAGGAGTTACCGGGGTTGGTCAAGCAGTGGCGGGAGGCAAACCCTAATATTCGCAAGCTCTGGTATGCCGCAGAGGATGCCGCGGTAACGGCTGTAAGGGATAAGACTACTGTCAAACTGGCGCATGGAGTCCAGTACCGATACTCAGGCGGCATACTGTTCGCGGATCTTCCAAGTGGGCGGAGTTTAGCGTATGTCAACCCAAGGATTAAACCTGAACCCAAGTTCAACAAAGAAGGCTTAGTGTTTGATGGGATGGACCAGGTTAAAAAGAAATGGATGTCACATCGAACATATGGCGGTCGCTTGGTGGAGAATCTCGTCCAGGCTATAGCGAGGGACTGCTTGGCTGAGAGCATGGTACGGGTAGATAAAGAGGGTTACAAGATCGCTATGCACGTCCATGATGAGGTTGTACTGGACGTTCCAATAGGGACCGGATCTTTAGAACATGTAACGACTGTGATGGGCAATCCGATCAGCTGGGCTCCAGGACTCCCGATGAGAGCCGCAGGATTTGAGTGTAATTTTTATATGAAGGATTGATGATGAGATTAAGAGGCTGGAGGGGTAAACGTGAAAGAGGTAATTACTAAATACGAATGTCCAGTTTGTTCCAGACAATATGAAACCAAGGAAGAAGCTGAAAATTGTTTTATTTCTGTACATGAAAGGTTCAAAATTGGGGACATCGTAGATCTTGGGCTTCATAGGCCGGTACGGATAACTCATTTAGATTCTCAATTTTTGGCCGCTATTACGGGAGATTATGTTGCTGAATATGACATCGCCCGAGGGATAAGACCAAAAACGGGTATTGATGCTGGAGGTTGTTTCATTGGATCCTGTACTTGCCGGGCTAAAAAGTTTGATCTTAACGAGGCAAAAGATATGGTAAAAAGGCTAAAAAAGAAACTAAAAGCTGCAGAGAGTTTTTTGGAAATGGTCAAGAGCATGGGGGTAAGAAGATGAGCGCAGATTTAGCAAAAGTCAGAATTATGCTCGAAACTGTAAGAAAGTTAGCGACCCATTTAACGGAGGATGAGATAAGCGATCTTGGTCTTGTTTTACAAAAAGCCATAGATCGAATGATAAAAGAGCAAGAGGGTTGAGAGACGTGCAAAGGCAAACACGGAAATGGAGAAAACAACAAGCACTAGCCTTAGCCGTCAAGGATAATCGTAAATTGCTCCAAAAAATCTTGACCTCTGATAGTTATTGGAAAGACGAGATTATCATTGATAATTTTGCTGGCGGCGGTGGAGCTAGTACAGGAATAGAACTAGCAATTGGCCGTAGCGTGAACGTCGCAATTAACCACGATCCGAAAGCTATTGCGATGCATGAAGCAAATCATCCACAAACTTATCACTATTGCGAGGATGTATGGGCCGTCGATCCTCGGACGGTAATGCCCGGGCGTCCAATCGGTTTGATGTGGTTTTCTCCTGACTGCACTCACCACTCTAAAGCGCGTGGCGGTAAACCCCGTGAAAAGAATATCAGGGGACTCGCGTGGGTGGCTGTACGCTGGGCGGCAACGCGACGACCGAGAGTAATGATGCTGGAGAATGTCGAGGAGTTTCAGGACTGGGGTCCACTGGACAAAGATGGTAAGCCAATCAAGGCTCAGAAAGGTCGCATCTTCAGGGTATTCGTAAATGCTCTTCGGAAACAAGGGTACGAAGTAGAGTGGAAAGTCCTGAAGGCCTGTGATTATGGAGCTCCAACAACACGAAAAAGACTGTTCCTGATCGCACGTTGTGATGGACTTCCTATCATTTGGCCGGCACCAACACATGGTGAGCCAAAGTCACCTGCGGTTATTAGCGGTCAAACGATGAAATACCGAACTGCTGCAGAAATCATCGATTGGAGTATTGGTTGCCCAAGCATTTTTGAACGGAAAAGGCCGCTAGCAGATAATACCATGCGACGGATTGCTCGCGGAATGTTCAAATATGTCATCAACAATCCTGCACCATATATCGCTCCATTCGTCATCAAAGTGAATCACAGTAAGGACGAAGCATTTCGAGGTCAGAGTATTGATAAACCGCTACAGACAATCACGGGTAAAAATGGTTGGGGAATCGTAACACCCTTTATTGCAAAGCATTACGGTGGAAATTACAAAGGCTCAGGATCTAGTTTGGAGTCTCCGCTTCCGACCATTACAATGCATGATCACAATGCTTTGGTATCGGCATTCCTTGTTCAGTACCACAGCGAGACACAATCCCGCGAAGTGCGTGGGCAATCGTTAGATACACCTATCATGACGCTTGATACATCCAATCGTTATGGACTCGTAACTGGAAATCTGATCAAGTTCCGAGGAGACAACATAGGCAGTGGGTATGATGATCCTGTCCCGACAATAACCGCTGGGGGATTGCATATCGGCGAGGTTCGTGCGTTTTTAGTTCACTATTATGGTTCCAGCGTCGGTCAAGATTTAAGGAATCCGCTCGGTACTGTGACGACACACGACCGCTTCGGACTTGTCCTAGTAAAAGGTGTACTCTATCAGATTATCGATATCGGCATGAGGATGCTGACGCCAAGGGAGCTATACAACGCGCAGGGATTCCCTGTAACTTACATCATTAATCCTTGGTTTAATGGTAAGCCCTTTCCTCAAGCCGAGCAGGTGGCGAAATGCGGCAATTCAGTTTCACCAGTACTACCTAATGCTCTGGTTCGTGCCAATCTTCCAGAGCATTGCGTCCCTGAACTTAGTGATCGATACTCAATCGCTGAATGGGAGATGATGCTTGCATGATTTCATACGATTCCTTCATCAGCAACAAACGAGCAACAATGCCGCCATCAGGATTTATCGTAGACCGTGAAACACTCCACGAAAGTATGTTTGACTTCCAGAAAGACATCGACTGCTGGGCTTTACGACGCGGTAGAGCGGCGATATTCGCGGGGACCGGATTAGGTAAGACACGGATGCAGATCGAATGGGGAATGAAGGTTCACGAATTGTCAGGCGGGGACGTTCTCATCCTAGCTCCTCTGGCTGTGGCGGCACAGACAATCCGTGAGGGGGCCATGCTTGGATACGATATCACGATGTGCCGAAGTCAGGACGACGTTCGTCCAGGGCTTAATATCGCAAATTACGAAATGCTCCACCACTTTGAGCCGATACTATTCGACGGTGTAGTTCTAGATGAGTCTTCAATCCTCAAATCGTTCACGGGCAAAATCCGGACTGATCTGATCGAGTCTTTTGGCTTTACGCCATATCGGCTCGCTTGTACTGCGACACCGGCTCCAAACGATTATATGGAGATCGGCAACCATGCAGAGTTCTTAGGCGTTATGAGTCGATCAGAAATGCTGTCGATGTACTTCGTCCATGATGGTGGCGAGACTCAGAAATGGCGTTTGAAAGGTCATGCTGAAGATAAATTTTGGAAGTGGGTAGCTAGTTGGGGAGTCGTTCTGGAAAAACCTTCTGATCTTGGATACTCAGATGATAGGTACATTCTCCCTCCACTCACAATTACAGATCATGTAATCGAAGTCGAGGGAGAACTAGCCAAGACGCTGTCACAGCGGCAAAGAGCGCGAAGGGAAACGGCAGAGGAACGAGTAGCAGCTTGTGCCGAGATCGTTAACGCGTCAGATCAACCATTCCTTGTCTGGTGTGACCTAAATGTTGAATCCGAGATGCTTACTAAGGCTATACCCGGTGCAGTTCAGTTGCGAGGGAGCGATAAGCCTACACATAAGGAGAAGGCACTGCTCGACTTCGCAACCGGTAAGATTCGCGTACTAGTCACTAAGCCAAAAATCGCAGGGTTTGGGTTAAATTTTCAGGTATGTGCTGATATGGCTTTCGTCGGTCTATCGGATAGCTTCGAACAAGTATTCCAAGCAATCAGGCGCTGTTACCGATTCGGACAGACAAGACCCGTGAACGTGACCATGATTACCTCCAGCCGAGAAGGAGCGACAGCAGAGAATATCAAACGAAAAGAAACGGACTTCCGGAAGATGGTTGCCGAGATGGTCCAATATACCAAGGATATTACGTCCGAATCGATCAGATCGACTGAACGAGATTCTACAGAATACGCCGCAAAAATTTCACTGATGATTCCACCATGGTTAAGGAGTGAGGGGATTGCAAGTTAAAACCATAGACCAAGTTATTGAAAATGATTTTGCTCTTTATAACGGGGATTGTGTGGAAGTTGCAAGAGGACTTCCCGACAACAGTATTCATTACAGCATCTTTTCGCCACCTTTTTCATCCTTGTATACCTACTCAAATAGTGATCGTGATATGGGAAACTGCCGAAATGACGCTGAATTCTTTGAGCATTTTAAGTTCTTGATTCACGAACTCTTTCGAGTGACGATTCCCGGGCGGTTGGTAAGCTTTCACTGTATGGATATCCCCGCAATGAAGTCAAGAGACGGGTATATCGGGATCAAAGATTTTCCTTCTCAGCTTAGACAGGCTTTCGAGGATGAAGGGTTCATATGGCACTCAAGGGTGACAATCTGGAAAGATCCATTGGTCGAGGCTACTAGGACAAAAGCTCTGGGGCTGATGCACAAGCAATTGGTCAAGGATTCGTCTATGTGTCGTCAAGGATTACCAGACTACCTTTTAACGATGCGAAAGCCCGGGGATAACCCAGAGCCAATTATTCACCCTGAGGGAATGGTCAGGTTCTTTGGTGAAAATGAACCAGGGGCTCCCAAGATAGACCGTCCAGAACCAGACATGGAAGCCGCAGCCGCTAAGAAACCGTATGTCGGAGAGCCTGTTTATTCCCATCAGGTATGGCGACGATATGCATCCCCAGTATGGATGGACATCCGACAAAGCAACACGCTCCAATATCGTTCGGCTCGTGAAGAAAAGGATGAACGACATATATGCCCTTTACAGCTCGACGTAATAGCCAGAAGCGTGGAACTTTGGTCAAATCCTGGTGATATCGTGTTCTCGCCGTTTGCGGGTATCGGTAGCGAAGGGTATCAAGCGATCAAGATGGGGCGCAGATTCGTTGGTGTAGAACTTAAGGAGAGTTATTTTAAGATTGCCGCCAACAACCTGAATATGGCCGTGCAGGAAGCATTTGAAGATCTGCTGTCATGAGAGGTGAAAGAAATATGTTCCTTAGAAAGTTGACGGACGAGGAGATCGGGAAAATAAAGAAGTCCAAAGACGCCGCCAATAAGATCATTAAAATGCAACGCCATAGCTTACAGGTAAAGATCAAGAGTCATCAAAGAGCTAGGCTAGGGAAAGAAGTAGATAAATTATATCAACAACTCGACAAACTGCCCGTGATAACGGGACTTCCAGTGCTTGTAAAGATTGACGATAAGACTTTGTTTATGAATTATGACCTACTGAAAAAATTTGACCGCTCACTGGATAAGAGCGATTTTTCACGAATTGGCATTGAGATCCAAAACCCACAATCTTTAATTATATGGTTTAGAAAATATGGTCAGAATGGGACCTTGGAACTATATGGGTTACCCCAGCATCAAGTCGAGTTACTTATTGATTTACCGACGGTTGACCTTAAGGAGTGGTCTTAAATGGGTATAAACGGGGGGGGGGGACCCCGGGTGAATCGAAAAGCAAAAAGAGCATTGGATCAGCTCGGGGCTCTGCCCGGTATGTCTAGTGTAAAGAGTCAAGTTGAAGAGATGACCCAGTTTGCTCGGATATCTAAACTCCGGGAGCAAAACGGTTTAAAAGCGGAACCGCATTCCAATCATATGGTTTTTACGGGTAATCCTGGGACAGGCAAGACAACAGCGGCTAGGTTAATAGGACAAGCATTTGCCGCTTTGGGGCTTTTAAAACCTAACACCGATGACCCGCCATTTGTCGAGGTCCATCATGCCGATGTAGAAAGCGAATTCGTTGGACTGGCTGAAAAGAAAATGAAACAGAAGTTTCAGGAAGCAAAGGGTGGAGTTCTGTTTATCGACGAAGTTTACACCTTCTTAGGGAAATCAGAGCACAAGACCAGCGAGAAGGTAGTAGGCACCATCGTCCAGATGTTAGAGGATATGCGGGATGAGGTTGTAGTCATTGTCGCTGGGTATCCAAGCGAAACAGAGCAGTTCTTAGACTCCAATCCTGGACTTAGATCTCGTTTTTCAAATGTCATCCATTTCCCAGATTACGAAGCCAAAGAGCTTATTCACATTGCAGAATACATGTGCTCCAGTCGGGATTATTCGATGACTGCCGAATTTCGCCAACGATTACACCAGCAACTAAAGCAAGAGAAATTACGACCTAACTTCGGAAACGCCAGAACAGTTCGGAATCTCATTGAACAGGCAATTAAAAAGCAATCAGTCCGAGTAAGTTGTTTATCTAATCCGGTCCGGAGAGATTTGGTCCTCCTTACTGGTGATGATATCCAATTCGAGAAAAAAGAGACACCTAATGAAAAATTAGTACTAACCAAGACACTTCAACGGATACATGATCGTTTGCAGGAGATCGAGTTTGAAAACCTGCTGACATGAGAGGTGAATACCTTTGGAATTAGACGTTAGCTTCGGCAAACATCGGGCCGATAAGACCTGGAAACCACAATACCTTACTTGGGATGAGTTTGTCGATCGGCTGAGAAAGGTCAGACGCACGTCCGAGACGATGGCACAGTATGACAAGCTACACAATATCGGACGTGGCAAGATCAAGGACGGTCCTGCATTCGTCGGTGGCCTTGTCCGGGGCGGGCGCAGGAAAAAGGAGAACATAGACACACGTTGCCTGATTACCCTGGACGTAGATCATGCGGATGACGGCTTCCTATTCTCTGCTGAGCTCGTGTTAGGGGGCAAGGCCTATGTAATTTACTCCACGCACAGCCATCGACCAGAGAAGCCCAAATATCGTCTGATTGTCCCCGTTGATCGTGCTGTGAGTCCCGATGAGTACGCAGCAGTTAGCCGTAAACTAGCAGAGCAGATCGGTATGGAGTATTTCGATAAGACCACGTTTGACGTACATCGGCTTATGTACCTTCCGAGCTGTAGCAAGGACGCAGATCCGATGCTGGAGGTTTATGAGGGGGAACCGTTAGATGTGGACGGTATGCTCGCTGAGTACGACGATTGGAGAGATCCACTTCAATGGCCGCGTCACGTTGACGACAAGGCCCAAAGGCAAACGTCCAAACGCATGGAAGACCCTAAAATTAAACTGGGGGTAGTGGGGGCATTCTGCCGCTGCTACTCCATCAGCGAAGCTATTGCAACCTTCCTGCCTGAGACATACGAATCCGTAGATGATAGTTTGACACGATATACTCATGTTGGCTCCAGTAGCTTTGGTGGATTAGTTGTATATGACGATGACACGTTCGCTTACTCACATCATGAGAGCGATCCGTGTGGCGGCAGAGAGGTTAACGCTTTTGACTTAGTGCGGCTGCATAAGTTCGGGAAGTTGGATGATCGGGCGAGTGAAAGGACCAATATCGACAAGTTGCCTAGCCATACAGCCATGGTCGCGTTCGCCACGCAAGATGGGAAGGTAAAACGAGATCGATTATCTGAGTTGTCAGAGGACTTTGAAGGAACCGAGGCTGAAGAAGACGACGAAAAAAAGCCTGGAGTTGACTGGATTGACCAGTTAAAAATGAATTCCAAGACCGGATTCCCGTTGTCTACTGCCAAGAATGCTGAGATCATCCTAAGCAATGGTCCATTCAGGGGTGTTCTGGCCTATGACGCATTTGGAAATACAGAGGTCATTCGAAGGTCATTACCTTGGAGGACTAGAGAACGGCCACACGAGGATTATGAGCCATGGCTTGGGGCTGATGACCGACGACTTGAACACTGGTTTGGAAAGACCTATGAGATTAAATCCGGGACGACTATTAAAAACGCCTTTACAGAGGTAGCGCACATGAACAAGTTTCATCCGATTATCGAGTATCTGGAAGCGCAGAAATGGGACGGGATAGCTAGAATAGATCGACTATTTATAGATTACTTAGGTGCAGAAGATTCCGACTATGTAAAGGAAGTAACGCGAAAAATGTTCATTGCGGCTGTCAAGAGACTCTATGAGCCCGGATGCAAGTTCGATTATATGCTGGTTTTGGTTGGCCCCCAAGGTGCCGGTAAAAGCACGATCATTCAAATGTTGGCTAGACGCTGGTTTAGTGACTCACTAAAGACGTTTGACACTAAAGACGCAGGAGAGCATCTCCAATCGGCATGGATCTTCGAGTTCGGCGAGTTGGCAGGTATGACTAAGACCGAGGTCGATGAGATCAAACAATTCATTACCAAACGTGGTGACAAGTACAGAGTCGCTTATGATCGTGTCATTACGGATTTTCCGCGTAAATGCATATTCTTTGGTACCACGAACAATATGGACTTCCTAAAGGATCCGACAGGTAACCGCAGATTTTGGCCGGTTGTGATTGACCCTGATAAACGGACAAAGAGTGTATTTACAGATCTGTCTGAGTACGAAATTGGGCAAGTATGGGCAGAGGTCTTAAAAGCATACGAAAGTGGTGAGGCGCTTACACTGTCTCCGGAGATTGAGCAACAGGCAGCGCGGATTCAAGGTATGCATATGGAAGACGATCCGCGTGTTGGACTGATTCAGGAGTGGCTTGAAACCCCTATAGAAGATGAATGGGGAGAGGAATCAGAGCAGGGTACTGTAAGGAATAGGGTGTGCGCATCCCAAGTATGGGTTGAGTGTTTGCATAGTAAGGCAGGGTCAATTCGCCCTTGGGAGGCACGAGAAATCTGCAACATTCTTCGTCGCATACCTGGATGGAAGGAACGAAAAGGGAGGGCACGTTTACCTGTGTATGGGCTGCAAACTATCTTTGAAAGGATGTAACATATAGATCTGATATTTACTGATATTTATCTGATACATCTGATACACGAAATGTCACAGACGTATCAGTAAAGTAACAGGTAAAAATAGCACATCTGATACTGATAAGACTCAGTAATACCAAGGGTTAAACGGTTGCCGTATCAGATGTATCAGTAAAATACCCTATATAAGATAAAAGTAATAGAGCATAGAAAGAGGTAATATAGTAATCCCTATGCTACCCTATGCAAACGCACATTTATGCACATACACGTGTGTGAGAGATATTTAGTACATTCTTTGTGAAGGGGTTTTAAACTTATGCCGGATATTGAAATTAAATACGTGTCCTGTGTTTTGGCTGAATACCTAGCGGATGGACCAAAACCGTATGATCAGGTGAAAGCACATTGCGCTAACTTGGGTATATCTAAAACCAAATTAAGAGCTGCACGTAAAGAGCTTGGTGTAAAAACCATTAATACTGGCGAGACATGGCTTTGGTTTGTTTCGGACAAGAATGACGACAACCATGAGTGAATCAAAACTGGAGCACCGTCTGGTTAGCGAAGTTAAACGGATTGGTGGACGGGCACCGAAATGGACTTCTCCAGGAAATCGCGGGGTGCCTGACCGATTGGTAATTCTCCCAGGCGGGCGAACGATTTATGTCGAAATGAAATCACCCGGTAAACCGCTTGAACCACTGCAAGAGAGATGGGCGAAGATCCTGCGGAACATGGGGCACCAAGTTTACAAGATCGACTCCAACGACGATATCGATAAATTTATAAACGAGGTGATGCCGAAATGAAGTTCATCCCGCACCAGTATCAAGACTATGCTACACAAAGAATATTGGACACGCCTTATATCGCGTTACTGTTGGAGATGGGCCTCGGTTAGCAAAACAGTGTCTACACTGACTGCAATCGACCTACTGCTGAATGATTACTACGATGCAAGTCGAGTGTTAGTCATAGCCCCGTTGAGGGTAGCCGATGATACCTGGGCCAGGGAGACTGAGAAATGGGATCACCTTAAACACCTACGGATTAGTAAAGTGTTAGGGAGCGCGGAGACTCGAAGAAGAGCCCTTAGGGCGGATGCTGATATCTACGTGATCAATAGGGAAAATGTTGAATGGCTTGTAAGCGAGCTTGGAACCCAGTGGAATTTTGATACTGTTGTGATCGATGAGCTTTCTAGCTTTAAGAATGGGCAGTCAAAACGGTTTAGGGCATTGCGTAGAGTTCGACCGATGATGAAACGAGTGATAGGGCTAACCGGAACACCAGCGCCCAACAGTTTAATGGACCTTTGGCCGGAGATCTACTTACTTGACCAAGGGGAGCGCCTTGGCAAGACAATCACTGGATATCGAGAACGGTATTTTACACCAGGAGCCAGAAGCGGCCATGTGGTTTACGAGTGGAAGGAGAAGCAGGAAGCAGAGCAGAGGATCTACGAGGCCATATCCGATATTGCTGTGAGCATGAAGTCCGAGGATTGGCTGGAACTGCCTGAGAGAATTGATCGAGTAGTGGCGATAAAGCTATCACCCAAGGCGCGAGAGCTTTATGACAAGTTAGAACGAGATATGTTATTACCATACCAGGACTCTGACGTAGTAGCTATTACAGCAGCCGTGCTATCGAACAAGCTTCTCCAGATGGCGTCCGGAGCAGTCTATGACGAGGACAAGGGAATCAAGTTAATTCATGATGCCAAGTTGGACGCATTGGAGGATATCATCGAAGCGGCAAATGGGAAACCAGTTATGGTGTTCTACAACTTCAAGCATTCCCTTTCGAGGATTCAGGCACGATTTCCACAAACAAAGATCCTGCGAAAAGGTAAAGATGGAACACAAGATATTGCCGATTGGAACAGCGACAATATACCACTGCTGCTTCTACATCCGAAGAGTGCTGGTCATGGACTTAATCTCCAGGATTCGAGTTGTCAAACGGTTGTCTGGTTTGATCAAATCTGGAGCCTAGAAGAGGACCAGCAAGCGAATGCAAGAGTACACAGGCAAGGGCAGACGCGGCGAATCGTGATCATGAGACTTGTGGCAGAAGGTACCATGGACGAAGACGCCGTGAACGCTTTGGAACGAAAAGCTGTAGGGCAGGATGCCTTGATGGATGCGGTAAAAGCGAGAATCGAGAAGGTGAGAGGGGATATATGATGTTATCAGAGGATGAAGTTTACGGTATGGCTCTGGAGAAATTTGGGCCAGAGAAGCAAATTATCAAAGCTGTCGAAGAACTATCCGAACTGCAAAAAGAGTTATGTAAACAAGCCCTTGGGCAAGGCAATAAAGTCAATCTGCTTGAAGAGTTTGCGGATGTTGAGATTATGCTTGGGCAAATGAAAATCGCTTTAAACCTTAATTTTTACGAACTGAGTAATGCCAAGAGTAGAAAGCTTTGCAGGCTAATTAAAGTTCTAGATGCGCTTAATAGCGATCAGTGAGGTGAGTTGAATCATGACCCACTCATACTACATCACACCTGAAGAGTATGCCATCGCTGAGCAGAACGGGATTAGCAGAGGGACCTTAGATCAGCGCATACGAGACTTAGCATGGGAGAAGTCAAAAGCAATAACAACGCCGCCCAGAGAACAGAAGTCCTTGAAGGAATGGAGAGATATAGCAAGAGCAAACGGCATTGCTTACCCAACTCTCCAGATGCGTATTGCGAATGGCTGGGATCCTGAACGTGCGGCAACTGAACCTTTGATAGATCGGCGAAAGCATATGTCTAAAGTTGCTAAGTCACGCAGAATATACCCTGAAGAGTTACTAGAAAAGGCAAAAGCGAATGGAATTTCTTACGACACGTTCAAGCAAAGAGTCTATTGCGGTTGGTCAAGGGAGAACGCCGCTACAATCCCCGTAATGACTAGGCAGGAGATAAATCGGATTATTAAAAATGAGTATGGGCTTGCAACAAGGAAGTTGAGAGATCCATACACCAAACACGAGGAGGAGGTTGTTTTATGCTAATCGAAACTTGTCCCGATTGTGGCAATGTCTTGAGGCATGAGTGCGGATGCGAGATCTGTAAGGTTTGCGGGTATAGTCCTTGTAATGGATAGAGGGGGGAGTAAGATGAACTATATCAAAGAGGCTGAAAATATCCTTTGGTACTATAATGATCTCTATCGAAGCGTTGAAAATATGAATCGAGAGATAGCCAAGATCGTCAGCAGACAAAGCCCGAGTGCACTTAATGCTATTAGTCTTGAGCCAACTGGAGTCCGTGGCAGTGGTGATGCGGACGATAATACTTACAACCTTATGTTTAGGATAAAGACACTGACTGATAATCGGGAGAGTACAATTGTCGAACTCAGTAAGATTGACGAACTATTAGACGATATAAGTAAAGACGCAGGGTGTGAGTTATATGGCAAAGTATTGCAGGAATGGTATATATGGCGAACTCCGAAGGAAGAGATAGCAAGTAACATTGGTTATTCGCATAAGAGTACAATCTATCGCCTTAAGGATAGGGCGATTAAGAAATTTGCAGTTAGGCATTTCGGCTTAGAAGTCATGAAAGTAATTTAGAGATATTCTAAATTAGCGAAAAAGAGTAGACGGTTTTTTGACTTTGGATGATATATAATGCTTGTATCGAGATGTGTGAAGAGCGTTCCCAAACAGGGGCGCTCTATTTATTTGTGCGGGGTGATCGCAGTGAAGGAAAGCAGATTATGCCGAGAACATATTATTGATGATGACCCAAACTCAATACCTAACTGCGCCACCTGTGTTAAGTTCGACAGAGAGGCAGGCAGATGCAAGGATGAAGGGGGAGTCATTGGTCGTTATGAGGACACCGAAGTGTATGACATATACACTAGGCTCATGAAGCATGATGCGTATACTCGAGGACGCGGGGGGATTAGACAGGTGAGGCGAGGGAGTTAGGCAGGAACATTCTTCCTTTTGTCGAAGAAATAGGCAGAGGGGAGGTGCTATACAATGGCTTGGTCTACTTGTCCAAAATGTGATAGCCATAAATTTGACTATGTTGAAAATTCTCCGGATGGTTCAGCTTACAAACTCATGTTTGTACAATGTTCTTCCTGTGGAGCAGTGGTTGGTGTGATGGATTATCTAAGTATTGGAACCCAAAATGAGCAACTAAAAGAAGAAATAAAAGTCTTAACTAAAGAAGTGGAACGAAGTCAATATACCTTGAATCACATTGTAAACTTACTCAATCAAATAATAAATAATGGTTTAGAAAAATAATGCTGTAAGGGCCGAAAGGCTCTTTCTTTTTAGTAGATAAAGTGGGGTTGTGATGGTATGACACTCAAGAAGTTCTGTCCTCATCGAGGATGCACGACATTAGTTGAGTCAGGTCGATGTGAGTTACATACCAAGGATAAGCAAGCATCACATAAGCAGTACGATGACAACAGGCCCAAGTGGCATGATCTATATAACGATGATAGATATCGTAAGGCTAGGGTGAGGTTCCTTAGGCAACACCCGCTATGTGTTCATTGCGAGGAGCGAGGGCAACTAACACCTGCGACAAGGTTAGACCACATCAAAGATCACAAGGGTGATCTTGTTTTGTTTTGGGATGAGAATAATTGGCAGGGGTTATGCGAGAGAGATCATAACCGTAAAACTGCGAGGACTAACCCAGGAAGAAAGAGGTTAGGGGGGAGTTGATTCCTTCAGACCTTTTTCTTCTACACCGCAGTCCATCCTTTTACACGCGAAAACTCCCTTTATCAAATTTTAGGAGGTGTTGGTCATGGGCCGGAATGGCCAACCAATCGATATTCTAACGGCGAACGGTAAAAAGCATTTGACTAAAGAAGAAATTCAGCAACGAAAAGATTCTGAGATTAAGACTGGGACAAATACCTTGCGATGTCCTGATTATGTTAAAAGAGATATTCAGGGCTACAAAAAATGGAAGGAAATAATAAAAATTTACAAGGACGTGGACTTCGTTTCTAGTGGAGATATTGGGATGCTGGCAAGGTACTGCATGACGCATTCAGAATATATTGAACTGCTTGAACGAAAAAAGAGAATTAATCGCATAAGCGAAGATAGCAATGGCGTAGAGGATTATATCCTTGGAAGTGATGCCTTTAATGACCGAGTTAAGAGACAACTACTAGATATGATTTCGACGGATGCTATTCTTCAGTTAGATTCGGCTATTAATAAAAAGAATGATCTCTTAAACAAGTTGGAAGACAGGTCCTTTTTAAATCCTTTAGCCAAAGTGAAGAACATTCCACAGAAACCGAAAGAAAATAAAACGCCCAGCAGGTTCAGTAGGTTTGGGGCTGGTAAGAATGCTTGATCGTCCTACGAGTTTCGCCGAAGCAGTTGTTAGCGGAACAATAGATCGAGCTATCGGAAAAACTGAAATACTTGCCTGCAAGAGACATCTTCGAGATCTTGAGCGACAAGGAACGCCAGAGTTTCCATACGTCTGGAGTCCCGAAAGGGCTCAGATCATTATCGACTTCGCCGAATCATTAACCCTAGCTGAAGGAGAAGAACCTTTACCTCTTTATTGTTATCCATTCCAAGATTTTATTTTTGGTAGCTGGCACGGTTGGGTTATTAAGGACACTGAATACCGTCGCTTTAGAACATCATACATTCAGGTTGCTCGTCAAAACGGAAAATCACTTGGTAACGCTGTGCCATCACTCTACTACGGTAACTTCGACGGTTATCAGTACCCGCAAATATACGCTACAGCCACCAAGGAACTCCAGGCCAAGATTGTGTTGAAAGAGTGTATCAAGTTTATTAACGCCGATGAGGAATTAAACGGAACAAAGACAAAAGACGGCCTGTTCACTGTCAAGGACTATAAAAGCGAGATAGTATGCAACATCACGAACGGACTAATAAAGGCGCTTGGACGTGACACGGACAGCATCGATGGATTCAGGCCGTACTTTGGAAGTGTCGATGAATATCACAAGCATAAGAGCAATCAGATGTACAAGTTATTAACCGGTGGAACCAAGAAACTTAAACAATGTCTTATATCCGTTATTACCACAGCAGGCTTTAATATCAACGGACCATGCCGCGAACTATATACTTACTGTAAAAACGTACTTCACGGTCTAGTTGATGACGAAACACAGTTTATATATATTACTGAGCTCGATGAAGAGGATATCAAAAAGGAAGAGGGCATTTATGACGAAGCAGTATGGCCGAAAGCAAGCCCGTTATGGACGCCAGAAACCCTAACTAGTCTAAGGGCTGATGCAATCAAAGCTAGGGAGATGCAGGGCGAAGAGCTTAGGGATTTTATGACCAAAGGCTTAAATATCTGGGTGCAATTCGCTGAATCTCAGTATATGAACCTGGAACATTGGAAAGCCTGCGAAAGCGAAACAACTCTGGAGGATATGAGAGGGAAAGAGGTTTATGTCGGCTTGGATCTCTCATCTGGTGGAGACTTAACATCATTAGGATTTGATTTTCCATTAGATATCGACGGGGAGCGGAAATACTTTATTGATTCTCACAGCTTTATCCCTTCGAAGAGGGTTGCTGAGCACATGAAAACAGATAAGGCACCTTATGATATGTGGATCAAGGCTAAGCTCTTGACCGTTACAGAAACTCTTGGAGGAGTAAAAACAGATTATAAATACATCATAGCCTACATGAAAGAAACAATAGAAAAATATGACCTTAAACTCAAAGGCATCGCTTATGACCCTCATAATGCGGATGCTTTTCTTTCTGATCTTGAGGAATTCGGCGTAGATTGTGTTGAAATAGTCCAGAGCGCCAAGAGTCTGAATGACGCGACAGAAGATTTTAGGCTTGAAGCAGAAGCGAAAAACATTATATACGACAAACGGAACCGACTATTAACCTGGAGTATGGCAAATGCAAAAACCGTTAGTAATAGTTTTAAGGAAATTAAGATAGATAAGAACTCTGATGGGGCAAGGATCGACCCGGTGGCTGCAGTGATTGATGCTCATAAGCTGACTATCGCACAAGATAAGAAGCCGAAATCGGTCTACGAAAAGCGCGGCATGCGCTCCCTGCTCTAGCTGATCACCAATTAAGGGAGGTGGTAGGTTTGTGAACTTAATACAAAGGGCGAAGCTCTTATTTAGTAATGGATACTTCGAGGAATATGTTCGTAGATTCCAAGCAGGTGAAGACATGCCTGGTGAAAGTGGATACTCTGGCATAGATACGGGGGCCGCCATGAAATATTCGGCGGTTTTTGCATGCTGTAGAGTCCTGGGGGAAACATTCGCGAGCATGCCGGCTATGGAATATCGGAAGAATGCCAATGGCGATAGGGAAGCAACAAGGGATACCGCAGCCTTCGATATCCTCCACAACGCTCCTAACGAAGAAATGGCACCCTTCAACTTCAAGGAAGCATGCATGATGAATCTGAACCTCGGTGGGAATGCCGTATGTGAAAAATTAGTTAACAGATTCGGTGATATTGTTGGTCTTTATCCCTACAGGTGGCAAAACGTTGGCATTGATAGGGATAGTGAGACAAAAAAGCTTATTTACAGGGTCACTAATGGTTCTGATTTGAGAACACTCAAGCGTGAGCAAGTTTTTCACGTTCCAGGACTAAGTTTTGATGGAATAATCGGGTTATCTCCAATTGAATATGCAGCTTCTGCAATTAGGTTAGGCATGTCTTATGAGCAGTTTGGTGTAAACTTCTACAAAAACGGTGCAAATTCAAGTGGTGCATTCAGTTTTCCTGGTGAACTAGGTGATGAATCATTCCAAAGGTTAAAAAAGGACCTGAAAGATAACTATGCTGGCCTAAGGAACACGGGAACACCAATGTTGCTCGAGGGTGGCGGCAAATTTGAACAATTCGCTATGAAACCAGCAGATGCTCAGCTGATCGAGAATAAGCGGTTCCAGACGGAAGACGTCGCTCGAATTTACCGCACGCCGTTGCACTTGATTCAAGAGTTAAGTCGCTCAACTAACAACAACATTGAGCATCAGTCGCTTGAATTCGTGATGTACACAATGCTTCCTTGGTTTAAGCGCTGGGAAGAGAATATCAATATGCAGCTTTTAACGCTGGCAGAGCGCCGGGCAGGTTATTATATCGAGTTTAAGATTGATAGTTTACTCCGAGGGGATGTAAAGAGTCGCGCTGAAGCGTACGCTGCCGGTCGTCAGTGGGGTTGGTTTAGCGTTAACGACATCCGGAAGCTCGAGAATATGCCACGCATAGCCAACGGAAACATCTACCTGCAACCATCCAACATGATCGAAGCAGGTAAAGAAGTCCAGAATGCAGATAAGGTAAAGGCCATGGCCGAAGAGATCTATAAAATGATTATCGAGAAAGGGGCAGCTTAAATGAGAGGGGGTGATGAACCTGAAAAAGAATAGCAAAAAACGTATATGGAAGATTGAGGCGAAGAAAGAAGATAAAAGCGTTGTCGACATAACCCTGTACGGACCGATTTCCTCCGAGTCTTGGTGGGGCGACGAAATAACACCGAGTACATTTAAAAAAGAATTAGATGGGCTTGGGGATAGCGTTGAAACCCTAAATATTTACATCAACAGTCCTGGTGGAGATGTTTTCGCAGGGCAGACCATAGTGAATATGCTGGAGCGACATAAAGCTAAGAAAATAACCCATGCTGACGGGCTAGTAGCCTCGATCGCATCGGTTATTTTTATGGTCGGGGAAGAAAGGCATGCCCCAAAGAACACCATTGTTATGATCCACAAAGCGTGGTCATACGGCAGGGGAAACTCTAGCGATATGAGGAAGTTAGCCGAGACGTTAGACAAGGTTGATGAGACAATAATTAACACATACGAGCCGAAAGTCTCCATAAAACGGGATGAAATCATTGCCTTGATGGATGCTGAAACTTGGATGACAGCCGACGAAGCCTTCGCAAATGGATTCTCAACCCATATCGAAGAGGAAATTAAGGTTGCCGCCTCATTGGATGGCAATTTCTTAGTTTATGGCGATGTTCGCGTCGATACGTCAACATTTAAGAATTTCGAGAGCTTTAGGCCTAAGATTGTGGTCGCTGAGACAGAAAACGAGCCCGAACAACCGTCTGGTCCACCTGAACATGAACAAGACCCAACACCTCCACCGGATCAACCAGACACAACTGACCCACCCGAGCAACCACCCGAACAGTTGAATGATGAGCTTGAAAAGGCACGGGCAAAGGCCAAGCTAGCCGTGGCGTGCGCAATATAACCAAAATAAGAAAGTGAGGCAAAGAAAAAATGAATGAAATGGAAAGATTATTAGCCCTCAAAGCAAGCTTAAAAGCAAAGGCTGAAGGAATTACGGCCAAGGAAGATTCTACCATTGAGGAAATCAATGCCGTTCTTGCGGAAATTCAGGCCGTAAATGCCAAGATTGAAGTACAAAAACAGCTTGACGCAATGGAAGCGGAAGCAATTGCCGCAGAAGTGGCGCGTAAAACGCCTGTAAACGAGCCATTATACCCACAACCAAAAGGCAAAGACAGTGTTGAGAATATCACTCGTGAAATCTTTGGATCCGTCGGTGGATACTTTCAAGCGGTTCATAAGTCAAAAAACGAACCTGAGTATAACGAAAAACTCGCGAAGCTCAACAGCGAGGTGCTCAAGATCTCCAATGCTGCGGGTATGAACGAGTCAACTCCATCAGATGGTGGCGTGTTAGTTGGTACCGACGTTTCGACTGTTTTACTTGCTAAAGCTTATGAGACAGGCAAACTGGTAAGCAAAGCCTTTAAACTACCGATCAGCCAAGGGTCAAATTCAATGTCTCTCCCTGTGATCGATGAGTCTAGTCGAGCAAATGGAAGTCGTTATGGTGGGATTCAGATGTACTGGGAAGGTGAAGCTGCAAAAATGACCGGAACTAAGCCGAAAATGGGCTCTGTTGAAATGAAGTTACGGAATCTTAACGGCTTAGTTTATGTAACAGATGATCTACTCGAAGATGCGTCTGCTCTTGAATCCTGGATCATGAAGAAATTCCCTGAAGAAGGTGGATTCAAGCTTGACGATGCCATTATCAATGGTACAGGAGCCGGGATGCCTCTTGGGATTAGTAAATCGGGTGCATTAATCGTGGTTCCAAAAGAAGTCGGACAAGCTGCAAATACTATCTTGGCCGACAATATTATCAAGATGTACTCACGGTTCAACGGTAATCCGGCAACCTCTCTCTGGGTAATCAATAGAGACACGCTCCCGCAAGTTGTAACTATGAGTATTGCAATTGGTACAAGCGGAGTGCTTGTATACATGCCTCCAACTGGTCTTGCAGGAAATATTTACGGTACTCTATTCGGAATTCCGGTTGTACCTATCGAGCAATGCGAAACTCTTGGGACGGTTGGAGATATCCAATTAATTGATATGGGCCAGTACATCATGGCTGATAAGGGATCCTTGAAAATTGCGTCTTCCATGCACGTTCGCTTTGAGTACAATGAAATGGCCTTCCGTTTCACGTATCGCGCAGATGGACAACCCGAAAAGAACAAACCGCTCACACCATTCAAGGGCTCAAACACCGTTTCGCCATATGTGGCTTTGGCAACTCGCGGATAAGATCCAATCCCGTGATATCAACTCAAAACGTAAAGGAGCCCAGCGCGGCTCCTAAATTTATAACTGGAGGGATAATCGTGAAAAGATTTAATCACGTAGTCAATGCTCTTTTACCCGTAGCGGATGCGTTCGCTGGTACAAAATATACTGACGTTATCAACATGAAAGACTTCGGTCACATCCAATTCGTCATCCAGAAGGCTGCCGGAGCTGTCGGTACCTCAACAATCACAGTCGAGGCCTGCGACGATGTTGTTCCCACGACCGTAAGCGCAATACCCTTTAAGTATCAAGCATGCACGACAGGCGATACCTTTGGTGCATTGACAGATGCTGCCGCTACCGGCTTTGCAACCACGGCAGGAGCAAATCAAATGTATAAAGTTGAGGTTGATGCCGATGCTTTGGCAGCCTCTGGTTACGGTTACATCCGACTCAAGTCCGTAGAGGTTGTCGACGATCCAGTCCTTGGCGGTGTTTTAGCTATTTTAACTGAGCCAAGATATGGTCAGGAAATACCAAATACAGCGATTGTTTAATTAGTCCGGGGCGCGTAGTCGCCCCAATTAATTCTGCCCTAAAAGGGTGCTCAAAAGAGTGGAAGGAGCGAATGAATTATGCCAGCAGCAAACGTAGGGTCCAGATGGGTATCAGGGGTCCTAGAGTTTTTTAATAAGGTTACCGGAGTAACTATTTTCAGCATCAATGCAACAGGTGACGTCGAACTCGGAACGGCTCAATTCGTAAAAGGACAAGTTTTCACGGTTCAGTATCCTCAGGTCGCAGCAGCTGATGTTGCCAAAACGTTTTTCGTAGCGCCAGCAGCTTGTGAGTTTATCGCAGCAAGTGAGCGGCATGTAACGGTGGCTGGTCAGGCTGGTACGATGACAATTGAAAAGTTAACAGCTGCCGAAGCTCCCGGAACCGGAGACGTGCTATTGACTGAAGCTTTTGATCTTACCAGTACAGCGAATACAACCGTAACAAAAGTTGCCGTGGCAGATGGTAAAGAACAATTAGTGGCTGGCGATGCGCTTTGCCTTAAACTAGCAAGTGGAGCGGCCACAAGCTACGCCCTTGGAACGATTAATGTAACGATGAAATGGCTATAAGCTTGGGGGTGAAGTAGGGATGAACTTAGTCCTCAAAACGCCTCCCGCAATTGAACCGATTACTTTGCCGGAAATTAAAAACCAGTTAAAGCTTGACCTAGATGATACGGCTGAGGATACCGACTTAACCGCCTACCTAACGGCAGCTCGTGAATTTTGTGAAGGTTTCCAGAACCGCGCCTATATCACTCAAACGTGGGAGCTAAGTTTTGATGATTGGCCATGTCATACGGTCAAGTTACCCAAGGGGAGTCTGCAGACGGTTGATTCAGTAAGTTATACGAATTCTGATGGGATAACAACTGAGTTAACTGAGTCAGTTGATTACGTCTATAGCCAGCGCGGTATCCTTGGCCGCTTAACCCCTGCCTACGGCAAATCATGGCCTTCATTCACGCCGTACCCCTTGGATGCAGTAGTGATTGAGTTTACTTGCGGTTATGGTGATACAGCGGATAAAGTACCTGAAAAAGTTAAACAGGCTATGAAGTTACTTGTCGGTCATTGGCATGAGAATCGAACGCCTTTGAGTGAGACAGGAAAGGTGCCCGAAGAGATCGAATTTACAATATCCGCCCTGTTATGGCAGGATCGGGTGGTGCCGATATGAATCCAGGTGAACTGAAATACAAAATTGACATTCAAAAATATGTTGGTGTCGATAATGAAGTTGGTGAGCAAGTTAAGCAATGGCAATCGTACAAAAAAGTATGGGCAAAATTTTTGAAACCTAGTATTAAATCAGACCTGGCAACAATGGCTGAGAAAAAGGTATCAAGTATTTCTCAGCCATTTGCAATTAGGTTTCGAAAAGATATCGACACAACCATGCGTGTTGTTTACGATGGTAACAATTACAACATCGATCATGTCGATAACAACACAAAGCGAAATGTCGAAACTCATTTATATTGCACCCTCATAGAGGAGGGACCTTACGATGAGTAGTAGTAGTTTCGAAATTAATGGTCTAACGAGATTTGAACAAGATCTCATCAGGACGATCAATCAAAGATACCCCAATGAAGCTAAAAAGTTTATGCGTCAGCAAGCGAATGACGTTAGAAGAGAGGCTAGGCGCAATACTCCAAAGGATACCGGATACACGAGAGGTCATTGGAAGGTGTCCACAAAAGGGAAACGGACCGTAACAGCAAACTTCATTGAGTCAAAGGTTACTAATAATGCTGAGTTATCGCACTTACTCGAAAACGGGCATAAGATCAAAAATGAGCCAAACGGGCCTGTCTTTGGATTTGTGCCAGGCTATCATATGCTTGAAAATGCCGTAACCGCGAAGGAAGCTGAGTTCGACAGGGAGCTAAATTCCTTTATAAATAATGCCCTGGAGGTATTAAGGCTATGATTGGATACGTTGATATTAAAAAGTCTGTCATTGATGTCCTAAAGCTCAAGGCCAGCGCCGTAAAAGTAGTAGCCAATGAGGAATTAAGTGGGTTTAAGCCACCGGCTTTTTTTGTGCAGATTATGGCTGTTAGCGATGCAGCATATATCGATTACGAAGAGAAACTCTTGACGATCAACATCCATTACTTTTCAGCAGAAAAAACCGATCTGGCTAACCTCAAGATGCTCGACCAACTAAACAAGGCGTTTTTTAATGTCCTGAAAATAGGTGATCGAGTCATTACTCTAAACTCTAAACGCCACCAAATCACTGACAATGTCCTGCAATTCAAATTCGAGCTTGAATTTGCAAATGACGTTGACGTGGTCGAGGTCAATGGCGAGTGGGTAATGGCAACAAGGCTTGACGAAACCCTAGGATATACGGAAGAAAACACTGAGTTTATGCAAGAATTAGAACTAAAGGAGGAATAGACCATGGGATTGCCTGAGATAAATATCGCGTTTGAGACCCTAGCAGTAACGGCGATCGCCAGGAGTGCGAGAGGGATCGTCGCTCTGATACTTAAAGATTCCACGGATACAACGTTTGATACTAAGATATACACAGATGTAAGCCAAGTCGAAGTAGCTGATTGGACGGCAGACAACCTTGATTACATCAAAAAAACATTCCTCGGTATTCCGGTAAGGGTAATCGTTGAACGAGAAGCTGCAGCCGCGGTAAATTATAGCACTGCCCTAGCAAGGTTGATTAACAAAAAATGGAACTACCTTGCCATACCAGGGATAATCGCAGATGATGTTGCTACTATTTCAACGTGGATTAAGTCGCGCAGGGATACAGACAAGAAGACGTTTAAGGCTGTCTTACCTGCCAGTGTTTCAGACCACGAAGGCATTGTTAACTTTACTGGAACTGGCATTATTGTTGGCGAGGATACTTACACGACCGCCGAGTATTGCTGCAGGATTGCCGGGATTCTGGCAGGTCTGCCCTTCACTCGGAGCTCAACATATTACGTCCTAACTGAGGTGGATAGCATCACTGAAACCGCCACACCGGATGCTGACATCGATGCTGGGAAGTTAATCCTAGTTAACGATGGCGAAAATATCAAGATCGGCCGGGGCGTTAACAGTCTGACCACGACGACTGTCACCAAGGGCGCTAAGTTTAAGAAGATCAAGATCATGGAAGCTATTGACCTTATGCGCGATGATATCCGGGACACTTTCGCTGCTGAGTATGTCGGCAAGATTAACAACTTTTACGACAACAAGGTTCTGTTTTTGACCGCAGTGAACGCTTACCTCAAGGGGCTCCAAGGAGATGAGGTTCTGGACCCCAACTTCACGGCATTGGCTGAGATTGATATCGATGCTCAAGAGTTATATCTCCAGTCAGTGGGCACAGATACCAGCACACTTACGGCAGCGCAAATCAAAGAATACAACACCGGGAGCAAGGTCTTCGTCAGGGCCAGTGGAAGCCCACTGGATGCCATGGAGGACCTCGACTTCTCAATGTTGATAGTATAGGAGGTGTGGAATCATGGCGAAACTCAGAGGTAATAATCAGATCAACGGCAACTGGGGTCAACTATGGTGGGACGGAGAATTAGTCTTTGAGATTGAAAGCTTTGAAGCTAAAGTAATAGCCAATAGGGAACCGGTCACCATTGGCATGGATGAGGATTCTAAGCTTATAGGGCTTAAAGGCGAAGGGACGTTCAAAGTTAAGAAAGTGTTTAGTCGAGGCAAAAAAGCCTTGTTAGATGCATGGAAAAATGGTGAAGACCCGCGCAGTAAGTTGGTCGTTAAGATTAAGGACCCAGGTACAATCGGCAAGCAATCCGAGAGAATTAGTATAGGTAACGTTTGGTTCACTGAGCTGACGCTGATGCAGTTTGCTAAATCAGCTAAACTTGAGGAAGATTATCCATTCGGCTTTACTCCTAGTGATGCAGATTTTATTGACACGATTGACGTGCAGTAAGAAAGGAATGGTTTACGTGGAAGCAAAGAAAAAGTTAAGCATTAGTGACTTGATCGCTAATGCGGATAAGATCAAAGCAAAAAAGGCTGAGACAAGGGAGTTATACGTTAAGTCCCTGGATGCTACAGTAACCATCACTAAACCTAGCCGAGAACTCGTACTGGATTTCTATGAAATGGGTGAGGGTGAGGGGAATCCATTCTTGGTATATGAGTGTGTGGCGGAACCGAACTTTAAGGATACTAACCTGCAGGCTACATTCGAAGTGACTGGCTACGAAGTACTTGACAAAATATTTGATCTTGGAGAAGTTGATGCCATCGCTAAAGAGATCGTCGGGTTTGCTGGATATGGAACGAACTCGGTAAGCATTGTCGAAGACGTAAAAAACTAATCAAAGGTAATTCAGAGCTAAGCCTCCTGCACTATTACTTGCAGAAAGGATTTACCCTGGATTACCTTTTGAGTTTGACTTATAAGGAAAAGCTTTTCTTAGATGCCAGTATGCGATTGGCCTACGAAGAAAAAGTTGAAGAATGGAAACGGGGTCACTTAGTCTATTTTGGCAAGTGACCTTTGTCATTGTGAGGTGAGGATTAATGGCTCACGAAATTGGAGCAACCCTGACACTTAGGGACAATATGAGCGCTACACTACGCGGCGTTCGTAATGAGCAAACAGCCTTTAGGCGGGATGTAGCAGCAACTCAGCGTCAGCTAAGGCAAGAAATGCAGATAAGAATGGATGCCACTGCTGCAACAAGAGCTATTTCGCGGGTAAGAACTGCCATTGAGCCATTAAGGAGCAGGATTGTTACTTACATAGCAATACGCGATAATGCCGCGCGGGAACGGCGAAGAATTCGTAATGAGATGAACTCACTTGGGAGACAAGCAATAGCGCCATTAGTTAGTATCAGAGATTCAGCAAGCCGAGTTATTGGCAGTATTGGCAGCAAACTAGCCGCTTTAAGAACCGCTGCAGCAGTACCGATGGTTATTGGAGCAGTGGCAGTAGCCGGTGGAGCAGCAGCCGTAAAAAGCGGGGCAATGCTTGAACAACAGGAAATCTCCATGAAACACTTCATCGGTGTCAACAATCAAGGCAAAAGTGACGCAGAAGTAACAAGTATGCGCGACAGTTACATCAAGGATCTGAGAAAAAATGCCGATGCCACACCTTTTTCAACCTCGGAGGTTATTGGCGCCGGATCCAGAGCAGTAAATGTCATGGGTGGAGACACCAAAGGAGCTATGGAACTCACGAAACTTGCGGGTGATATGGCAGCCTTAAATCCTGGGAAGACGATTATGGACTCAATGGAAGCACTTGCTGATGCTAAGAACGGCGAATTTGAGCGCATGAAAGAATTCGGCTTTAAGATTTCGGCTGAAGAATTCAAGGGCTATGTCGGTAAAGGCAAAAACGACGACCTATCAAGTGCCGAAACTATGACAGCCTATCAAATGCTCGTTAATAAGCAATTAAACCCATACTTTAAGGGTGGGTCAGAAAAACTATCTCAAAGCGGAACGGGATTAATGAGCACGATCACAGGAAATTTAGGATCTAAGGTCCAGGACACAGGAAGACAAATGCTCGAAAGGCTTAAACCAACTCTGATTAGCGTGATAGGTCTAATTGATAAATACAGCCCACAAATGGACAAATTTGGACTTAAGATTGCTGACGGAATAGGCTTTGCGGTCAGTAAACTGCCAACGCTGAAACAATGGCTAAAGGATGCCTTCGAGACTTCCCGACCAGTTATTTCTTGGGTATCTGATACTGGTATTCCAAAAGTAAGGGATATTTTGGGCAGCGTATTAGATAAAGCTACAAGCGTCTATAAATTCTTTAAGGACAACTGGTCAACAATTGGACCTCTCGTTACAGGAATTGCGATAGCATTTGGAGCGTATAAAGCTGTGATGCTAGCTGCTCAAGGCGTAACTATTGCATTAACAGCGGTACAGTTGGCTTTAAACCTGGCTATGAATGCTAATCCTATAGGGCTGATAATCACAGGTATCGGGCTATTGATCGGGGCGGGAATCTTGCTCTATCAAAACTGGGATACGGTTAAAGAGAAGATCGATAATGCATGGGTGACAATCAAGAACACCTTTGCAAAGGGTGCAAACGTAGTTATTGACATATTCAATAAGGTTAGGGACGTTATGGGGCTTCCGATGATCGCAAGAGTAGAGATGAGTTATTATAAAAATGCATCTAATGCTACAACATTAGATGATAGGCTAGGCAATGTTGGCCGAAACGCTTCAGGGACAGATTATTGGCGTGGTGGTCCTACATGGGTCGGTGAAGAAGGGCCTGAGATACTCAATTTACCAAGTGGCAGCAAGATAACTCCTAATAATAAAATTCCTAGCAATGGCGGCAAAAGTATCTCCATTGCTAAACTGGCCGACACCATCATAGTGCGTGAAGAGGCAGATATTGACAAGATCGTAGATAGAATAATTATTAGGATAGACGCAGCAGCTGAAAATATGTAAGAGAGGGGAACACAATTATGGAATTCTGGCTAATCCAAGGCAATGAAAAATTACAACTCCCTGTTCCCCCTCCTAAATATGCCATCAAACGCGCACAAAATAATAGTACGGTCCTAGTCGAAGGACTAGGCGAAGTAAGTTTCATAGGGAAACCAAAACTAGCAGAAATACTAACCATTGAATCTTTTTTCCCTAACAGAGTTTATAGTTTTTGCCAATATAAAGATATTCCGACACCCAAAGAGTGTACGGATTTAATTGAAAAATGGATGACAAGCGGGAAACCGATCAGATATTTAGCGACCGGGGCAATCAATACCGAATGCACCATTGAGGACTTCGAGTATGGGGTGCGAGACGGCACAGGAGATGTATATTTTAGTCTTAACCTCAAGGAATACAAGGTGATAGACCTATGATACAGCTTTACAGCCTCTATAACGGGGTCGTAACTAACATAACAAACGTAATAAAGAGCATAAGCTGCTCCGGCGACAAGGCCCAAGTGGCCAGAAAACTTGATATAACGCTGGCCTATTCCATTTGGGACCAGAACCAGCCAAGAACACAGATAGCACCAGGCACAAAGGTCTGGCTACTCCTAAATGGTAAAGAGATCTTTAGGGGGATAGTTTGGGACAGAGAGATCAATTCAGCGAGTGAAGATCTCCTCTTTGTCGCTTATGACTACTTGATTTACTTAACAAAGTCCAAGGTTACTTTTAATTTTGCAAACATTACTCCAGAAGACGCGACGAAGAAGATTTGCGCTGAGCTTGGAATTGATGTTGGCGATCTTGCCAGTACCAGAGTAAAGACAAACAGACTCATAGCACAAAAAACAGGCTATGAAGCCATCATGGAGATGTACGCTCAGGCATCTAAAGTAAATGGCAAGCAATATATCCCTGTCATGGACGGCATTAAGCTGAGTGTGATCGAAAAGGGCAAGGTTGTCGCAGATTACATCTTAAGATCACGGCTTGATGGCAAAGGCAATAACATGATCGGTACCAGTTACCGCGATACGTTAGACGGCATGATCAACAAGGTTAAGATCTACGACGACAAGAACAACTATGTCTCCGAGGTCAGTAACGGTGGATGGATTAGCGAGTACGGACTAATTCAGGATAACTACACTAAAGAGGCTGACAAGGACAGCGTCACGGTTGCTAATGGTATGCTGTCTGGCGTACAGCGAGACGTAACTATACCCGCTTTGGGTAACTGGGATTGCAGGACCGGTTACGCCGTGAAAACTGAAATAGATTATATCAGCACTCTGCAAAACGCGGTAATGAGTATCGATGGTGATACCCATACTTGGGAGCCTGGGACCGGGAAGTATACGATGTCCTTAAATCTGAGCTTTGAGGGGTGATGCTGTGAAGAACCCGTACAGTAAACTGATTAACCACATGCGAACCCAAGGGGGGAAGAATAACACACCATATGTCCAGATCGGTGTGGTTGTATCAGCGGATCCATTGACCATTAAGCTGGGTGACCTTCAGATCGGCAAAGAAAACCTCTTGGTTGCTGATTACTTATTGCCTAGTTATGCGAGGGAATACACCGCAGAGGGTAATGTCCAATTCACGGATAGCGGGAGCTTGGGAGGCACGGACGGTGCCGTGGTAGGTCCTTATGGATCGCATGACCACAGCGTAACGAGCATCAATATCGACACCGATAATGCGCAAAGCGGTAGCATCACTTTAACTGATGGCCTAAAGGTTAATGATATCGTTACATTAACACCCTTACTAGAGCTAGAAGGCCAGATGTATGCTGTGCTAGCAAGGATGGTGAGTCCATGAGTATATTTCCATCAGAAACCGTAACGGTCAGTGAAATAATACAGTCTACAGAGACAACTTCAACCGCGTTACCCTTGGCGAAAGAATACGCGTGGGACTATGACGAGAACGATTTTCTGCTAATCGATGGCAAAAACGTTATCGTAACGGGCAGAGAAGCGGTAAAAGTGTGGATATGGATGGTTTTGCATACCCCTAAAAACAGGTATAAAGCCTATACAAGCAACTACGGAAATGAGTTGGAATCTCTTATCAATCAAGGTCTTTCGAGTAGTGCTCTGAGATCTGAGTTAGAACGGTATTTAAGAGAAGCATTGCTGGTCAATGCGTATATTACAGGTGTTAAAAATATTGAGTTTAGTATGGACGGGAGCAAGATGGAAGTTAGCTTCACTGCGACAACTGTTTATGGGGATGTGATAGTGAGTGTTTAGCGAAGATAGCACAACAATATTAAATAGGATGCTCGGGAATGTGTCTTCTGATATTAATAAGTCAGAGGGATATTCTGTCTACAGTGCTCTTTCTCCCACAAGCCAAGAACTTGCACACCAAAAAACAGAATTAGACCAAGTAGTTGATAAATTTGATCTATCGAAGTTAAGCGGCGATGAACTAGCCCTTAGAATTTATCAGCGCACAGGCATAACGAGAAATCCAGCGACTTACGCCACTGCAACAGTTACTATCACGGGTACGGGAACAATTAATATTGGCGATTTAGTCCAAACTCCCGGAGGCATCCGGTTTGAATCTTTAGAAACTCAGGCTATAGTTACCTCAGCAGATATCGATGTACAGGCGGTCGTTGCTGGTGCTAGCGGTATGGTCCCAGCTGGCCAAATAACTCAATTCCCTGTCGCGATAACTGGATTAGTAAGCGTAACAAACGCCGATCCCACTCAAGATGGATTCGATGCCGAAAGCGACGCATCACTGTTGCAGCAGTATTACGATTACATCCGAACTCCGGCAACAGGTGGGAATATTGCCCAGTTTACTACTCTTATTAGGGCCTATACTGGCGTGGGAGATGTTAAGGTTTACCCTACCTGGGACGGTAACAACACGGTTAAGCTCGTAATCATAGATGCTAATAAGCTCCCTCCAAGCACGGAACTAGTAAATGGAGCACAGGCTTATATGGACCCAGGCATTGAGGGCCTTGGGCTTGGTGCTGCTCCATTCGGTGCGTTTACCACAGTAGAGGGAGCAGCGGAAAAGACTATTACCGTTGGATTTACAGCAACGAAAGATACGAATTACACTGATGAGCAAAGGCAAGCCAATGTTGAAGCTAGCTTGGTTGCGTATTTTAAATCGATTGCGTTCGTGGAAAGCGCTGTAAGTTATGCCAAGATCGGCGCGGCCGTGTTGGCGAGTGCTGGAATATTGGATTACACGGACCTGACGGTTAATACGGGTACCGCAAATATTGCGCTCAGTTATACATCTAGCTTGACTGAGTGTCCCGTGCTAGGGGTGGTTACGATTGCGTGAGGATAATTTAAGGAGTTATTTGCCACCAATTTTAAATAATACCAAACTGTTTTCAGAGGTATTTAGTACTGAGGGAACGGAATTAGACAGCGTTGACGTTAATCTAGCAAATCTAAGTGCTCAATTCAACGTTGACACAGCGACTTGGGCGTTGGATATCTACGAGAAGGAATTAGGCATTGCAACTGACTACACTAAGTCGCTGGATTACAGACGAAGTGTTATTAAGTCAAAATGGCGGGGGACGGGCAAGTTGGATGCTAACCTTATAAAAACTGTCTGTGATGCGTTTACTAATGGGGGTGTTTCGGTAACGTTTGACGGAACGATACATGTGAAATTTAATAGCGTCTACGGTATCCCGCCAAACATGGACGACATGGAATTAGCCGTGGAGCAGATAAAGCCAGCATACTTATTGCTGGATTATTTGTTTACCTACCTAATATATAGTCAATTGGCAGCGTGGGGCGGCACATATGATAACCTGGCCGCACTAGGATTGACTTATGACGAATTACCAATATGGATTCCTGCCTAACGACAGTATAACGAAAGGGGGATCTCGTGAATGCCGGGAAGTACACCAATTCATAATTTACCGTACCCTTTAGGCAACGAAACGGCGGATCCACGGGCTGCCATACAAGCCCTAGCTGAAGCTACAGAAGACGCAATACCAAGCATTCCTGATGTACCTGTGACCAGTGTAAACGGAGAAACCGGAGCAGTAGAGCTAAGCGCAGCGGATGTAGGGGCTGCAGACGCGACGGCCTTTGCTGAACATCAGGCAGATTATGTCTATCAAGTCGCAGGAGGAACGGCAACCGCAATAACCATAACAATCAGTGAAACTTTAGTAGATGGATTACCCATGGCCTTTATCGTAAGTGCTGATAATGGCGCGGCGGCAACAACTATAAATACCAAGCCTCTTTACAAGCCGAATACCACTGATGCCCCAAATTTAGTCACAGGTAAGGCGTACACAGTTTGGTACAACCAAACAGGCGACTGTTTTTTTATCAAGGCTAGTGCAGAAGGTGATGCTGTCGTTGCAGATGTACTAGCTGGTAAAAAGTTCAGCAACGACAACGACACTGGGTTGACAGGAACAATGCCTAATAGATCAGGAGACACGGTAGCCTTATCAAGTAGCGTAAGCGGTACAACTCTAAAGTTGTTGGCTAGTAATGGCTATAGGGATGGGGTAGATGACAATGTTACCATTACCGATGCTGATTTTATCGCAGGAAACATAAAAAATGGAATAGATATTTTTGGCTTAGTGGGGAACTACGCAGCAAAACGGTTTGCCTCTGGTTTAGCCACAAGCGACTCAGGTGCCGTCTTGGGAGTTTCGGGATTAGCATTCACTCCATCAGTGGTATTAGCCGTAAGAAATGGGGCTATAACAAACTTTGCTTCATATTGGGCACCAGGAACTAATGGTTTGCCAGCTAATCACAATATAAATGCATACGGGCTTATTGGTGGAACGACTGGCACAAGTGGATATACAAATGTAGGGTCAGGATATTTTAACCTTGCAGTGTATACTCCAAGTGCTAGTTATTATTGGGTAGCAATTGAATAGGAGGTATGGGGATGAATACATTAGTAATTTATGATAGTACAGGGTATATAATATCCCAAATGAGTGGGGCAGTAAGAGAACCTGTTGGTATACCTTTTTTATGGGTAGATATCCCTCAAGGAAAGCGAATTAAAATAACAGATGGAATCGGGGTTGATGTATCCGTAACGCCAAATGTAGCTATTTTGGAGGATATCCCTCCTTCAGAAATAGAGCAACTTCGTTTGGAGATGGCTCAAGCCAATACTGAGTTATTTGAAATGATGCTGATGCTGAATGGAGGGGCAGTATAATGTTTAATGAAAATAGTAAATTAGTGAAAGATTATGTGTTACTCATTCAAAGTGGTTTAAAAACCATTAATGATGTTCCTGATTTCAGCAATCTAAAAGAAGTGGTATCCAGTGTTCTCGCTAATTAAGTTATTTTTAAAAATGATAAAGGAGATGTTATTTATGACTTTTACAACAAGTTCTCGTATTGCCCAATCCTATGCTGTTCTTATTTTGGCAGGTCAAATTACCATTGAGGATGTACCAGATGTAGGAAATCTTCGTGCAGTGGTTCAAGAAATTTTATCTGCTTAATGAACAGTAGACGAATTATGTCTAGCAAAAGCGCTTTAACAGAGGCGTTCTTTTTATTATCTGATAGGAGGATGATAAAACGTGGAACTACGAAAAGAGAGCCCGGTATGGGGAAAGGTTACCCAACCTATTGGGAAATCACAACTTTATGTATTACTTGTGGATGCAGACGGGGAGCCAGTGCTTGACGCAAGCGGAGCACAGCAAGTTGTGGCACTGGAGTCCACGAATGGTAGGATGCAGGTCGATGCTACGGCTACCTTAGCTAAAAAAGTAAGCAGCATTATTGGCGAGTTTGCCGTAAGTACAACCGCGATACCCAAAGCCATTAACGGCAAGTCATGCACGGTCAACGTATTATCTGGCGCTGCATGGATTAATCCTGATGCGGTAGCTGTTGCAGGCGCTACAGCGATTAAGTTAACTGGAGCCTTGGAACTGCGCGTCCAAGAAAATCTATCTCTAATATCTGACGCCACGGGAGCTTCGGTGCAAATCATTGTATGGGAGGACTAAGCCCATGCAGTTAAGGCCGAAGATTAAGACCATACCAAATGGAGTAAAGGACGATATTCAATCAGGCAATTACACGAAACGAATTAGTAATGAAGTAATACTGAACGGCTCTCTTATCTTGTCCAATTTTGCTACTTGGAGTAACACCTACAGCGTCCGGACTCCAAACATCGACAACATCGTTAAGGGAACTGCTAATACAGGCATAGCGACAAGCGACGACGGCAATTATACGTGGTTAGGTAGTCAGTTAGACCCGGCAGGAAAGAGTATTTACGCCAGGATAGATAGCTTTGGGTTTCAGATATACGTTGAAAAGTCAAAGATAAGTGCTATGCCTCATGGAGCTACAATCGAGGGGTTTGCTGAATATCTGAATCAGTACCCGATAAGGGTAATCTATCAGCTAGCAAGGCCAAAGATGTATATGTCAAAGCATATGTATTAAAGGAGAGTGTGTAATGTTTAAATTGCATGTTACGCATAAAGTCATTAAAGAAAACGGCGAAGTTGTTGTGTATCTTACTCCGATAACCTCAGATAGTGCTATCATGATTAGTGGCAGTCTGACGATTACCACGAGTATAGATAATTTCACAGTAGGCAAGGACTATGATTCCAGCCTGCAAGAGGTTATTTAAGCGGCTACTATCGGAAAGCTAAAAAAACAAACGCCCCGAAGGACGTTATTGAACCAGGTATTGCTTGTGTGATTGCTTTCGTTTCTCATCGGACAAAACCGAATAGATTAATGTAGTGGCAGGATCAACGTGACCGAGCAAGCCCTGCACAGCGACCAGATCTGCGCCGTTATTGAGCATCAGAGTTGCAAACGTGTGTCTAAATATATGAGGATGCACGTTTTTCTTGACCTCAGATCGGGCGGCAATGACCTTAACCTCTCTTTGGATACCTTTATTCGATAGTCTCCGATAAGGCCTGCGCTCGGTTACGAACAGTGCGTCAACATCGTCCATGCGTCGCATGAGGTATTTTTTGAGGTGGTACATGGCCTTAAAGCTAAAGTAAACTGTGCGCTCCTTATCACCCTTGCCGATTACCTTAACAGACATAGCCTGATAATTAATGTCCTCTCGGTTGAGCTGTTGTACTTCGGAGAGCCTAGCACCTGTCGCATAGTAGACTTCGATCATGGCCCGTTCTCGCGGAGTTTTACAGGCCTCGCGAATCATCTCCAATTCTTCGATTGAGAGAGCTTTGGGGGACCTCTTCTCTTTCTTCGGTGGCTTAATCTGTTTTGTTATATCTTTTGAGATTGCACCTTCGTTGGTCAACCAGTTGAACATACTTTTCAAAACAGACAATTTCTTGGAGATTGACGAAGTTTTAAGGTGCTCGAATTCACTGAGAAAAAGACGAATGTCAGATGTGGTGATTTCGTCAGTAGCCTTGTTAATGTGTTGGCTGAATATTCGGAGTTCTAGGGTGTAGCTTTCGAGCGTTGAAGTAGCAATACCTTCGAGCTTTTTACCAGCTAAGAACAGCTTAATTTTTTGTTGTAAATCCGGATGGCCATGGGGAACCAGGGCTGGCTTGATATCGTACTGGGCAAGTATTACGGAGAGGGATTGCTGGAGATAGGGCTTGTCCACTTTGGGGCAAGAAAAAGAAATAGAGCCTAACAATTGCTCTAGTAAGATTTCTGTAGTTGAGCTAAGTATTTGTGTTGACGTATAACATCACTCCTCTTTCTTTGGACCGGAGCGCCTGCTATAATGAGCGTGACACTCCGGTGTCATCTTAAGCACTCGTTCGGCTGTCAGGCTAGGGACGGGTGCTTTCTATTTGATCTAAGCTCTTGCAAAGTGGTTCATCATAAAGTCGAGAAAAATCATTGGGATGCCTTGAATCAGTAATCGATTTGATTGCAGAATCAACCTCCTTGATGCATCTCTCATAATTATCCTTGCGAGCCTTGAGGCGTTTGATTAGAGCATTCTGCGCTCGCTTGGTAACAACTATAAACTGTTCGCTGTAGGATTCGGTCTTAACTTTTATCATGAGCGCGTCCTCAAATTCCTCCTTGATAAAAGGAAATATGTCGTCGGCGAGTTCTTCGTTAGTCATGTAGTGCGGGGTGCCTTTACGCTTGTTAATTTCCTTGACTGCCCAAACCGCATGATCTCGGTTGAATTCTTTCATTTCAATCCTCTTTGCGCCGGTATTGGCCCCGGCTGGCTCAAATAGTTGGTTATTTATTTTTGATTACAAACTCAGCAGCCTTGGCTTTTTCTTGGATCATGCTTAAATAGTCAAGTGCGCTTTCGTAATTACCTTTTTCAACGTCTTGTGAAATTCGTTTAACTCTCTCGCAGATATACTCTGATTCCCATGTGCTATTGAAAACACGCATATCCATTTTTTTTATTCCTCCTTCTCACTATTAGCCTTAACCGTTATCTCAGCATTCAACGCTACGAATCGGATATACTCACTTTCACTCTTGAATCCATATTCCTTCCATTTTTTTGTTATGGCTTCTTTGTCTTCGGGAGAGCATCGCACTTCGATGCGTGCAATATCTTTGGATGGCATTCAATCACTTCCTTTAGTAATATTATACGGCAAATAGCCGTACATATCAAGGGTAAACGAAGAATATTTTCAAAATAATTTCAACCGTCAATCGACGGTCTTTTTTATGCCCCAGAATCTAAGCCCGAAACGCTGAGAGGTGACAGCGGAGTAAAAGGCCCTGGGGCAATTTTTTTATAGGTAGCATGAAAGGATGGTGTATCAATGGCTGAGCCAGTTGACAAAGAGGTGTGCAAGGCTAAACATGGAGAGCTAACGAGACGTGCAGAGGTGGCCGATAAGCGCCTGAATGCACATGCAGAGAACCTTACGGACATGAAAGAAGTAATTATAAAACTAACCCTTTTGCAGGAGACATCAGTACAGACACTGAAAGATCAGAACACTGCTATGGCCGCCATTGATAAACGCGTTCTAGAACTTGAGACTCAACGTGTAGAGGCTCAACGTGTAGATGCCATAGAAACGGAGGAGAAGGATAAAACGTTCTGGAACTCTTCGAGTGGTCAATGGATTATCAAGGGCTGCGTGATTATTGCAGTTATACTAACTCTTGCGGCGATAGGACAGAACGTCAATCCTGAGTTTCTAGCCAGTATATTTGGAAAGTGAGGTGAGATAAATAGATGCTTCCACAAAACGATGGAATTAGAGATTTACTTAATGTCACAACATGGCATAAGGCAGGGCTTACGGGTAGAGACGTAACTATCGTCATACTCGATGGGAACGAGGGCAAGGCGAGGGAATTAATGAAATCCTACTACACCGATGTACTAGGCACACAAATCAAGATAGGCCATGGGGCCAATGTCGGGCAAGTAGGACATGAATTCGGTATTGACTCTAAGTTTCTTATGTTCAGCTCCACACATGACATGGATAAAGCAAGGGCATGGATTGAGGAACACGAAAAAGAAATTGATTTAATGAATGTAAGCGAAGTGGGCAGAGGCGGGCTAGAAACACCTCAATTATCATGGCTAAAAGACTTGAGTTTCCCTGTTGTATGTGCGGTAGGAAATGATGATTCAGAGGAATGGATTAGTTGCCCTGCTCGTTGGCCATCAACGATCGCGATAGGAGAAGCTAATCGAAAGGGAACAGCCGTTGCCGATATCTCAAATGAGGGTGAGGGCATTGATGCAGTCTGTCCAAGCGGTGTCAGGGTTCAGCGTGATGATGGTTACATATGGGCACTTGACGGTACTAGTTTTGAGTCAATCATGGCCTGTGGAATGTTGGCTTGTTATATCCAATATCGCAATGAACTAGGATTGCCAAAACTGAAGACCGAAGAAGCGCGAAAGTTCATCCAAGAAAACTGTAAGGATATCGAAGACGAAGGTTATGACACAGCTAGTGGTTATGGCCTTTTTTGTTTGCCTGAAACGATACCTGTTATCTCTATTCCTGTTACTCCAGAACCTGTTGAACTCGAACCCATAACCCCAGAACCAATAATTGTAAAGGAGATTCCTATTATGAAAAAAGTTTACATTAGCCCTTCATCCCAAGAACAGAACAAAGGCCTATCACCATTCACCCTAGAGGAAACAGAAATGAACCAAATCGCTGATATCCTTGTTCCTCTTTTAATTAAAGATGGAAGGTACCAGGTAAAACGCAATACTCCATCCATGGACGTTTACCAGATGGCAGCTGCCTCCAACAATTTTAAGGCAGATATTCACATACCTGTCCATAGTAACGCAGGGGGGGCAGAGGGTACCGAAGTATTTGCTTATGCCCCCGGAACTAATTCAGAGAAATTAGCCAAGGCTCTTTATAATCAGATTGCTCCACTGAGCCCGGGTGCTGATCGGGGAGTAAAGTATAACCCGGGGCTTGTGGAAGTGGGTGACAGGGTTAACGCTACAGCTGCCTTGATCGAGTTAGGGTTCCACGACAACTTGCGAGATGCAACATGGTTAGCGTATAACCATGAGATGATCGCTCAGAGGCTTTACATGGGGGTCTGTGATTACTTTGGATACGATTACCGAGCTTTAACCGTTGCACCGCCTATTACTCCAGCGCCTGTTATTGTACCTCCAGCGGTAGATAAGGACATCTACTTATCTGTCAGGGTACTGCAAAGTAAGGCAGATCAAGCTATTAGAGATATTAATAAACTTGGATTTGTGGCCAAGAAATTAGATTTAGCATAAGAAGAAAGGAATGATAAAAATGGATTTTCAAATCTACGGCCTAGCCCTGGTCCCTCTACTTATTGCAGTTATGGCAGTACTCACCATGGTAGGATTACCTAAACGCTTTGTCCCTGTTATCTCTGTTATCTTAGGGGTAGTGATAGGTATTATTTACTTATCACCAGGAGACATCAAGCAGGGGGTAATTATTGGTATAGCTTTAGGTGTATCGAGTGTCGGACTGTATTCAGGAGCTAAAAATACTATAGGCAAGTAAATTAGCGAAAGCCCTCTCCGTTTGGAGGGGGCTTTTTTATTTTTACAGAGACAAAAAACATTCCATTAACCCTTCCATTCGATCTTTGCGTTACTGGAATGATTAATGGAAAGCAAAAAACCCTATAAAACCTTTCGTGTCAAGAGATTAGGGATGTTGGAAAATAAAATTAAAACCTTGTAACATATACCCTTTTTAGGGATAAAAATTACCCCCCCCCCCCAGCACGGCCCGTAGGAGCCTGTGCGAAGGAGGTCAGATATTAGTTAGCTTTTTTAATTTCCTTGGCAATTTCACATGATCAGGATAAGGACAGTGTTAGCAGCATACATGCGATCAATCCTTTCGATGAGAATAGCCCTCGGCGGGAGTGCCGGGGGCCGTTAGCGTTAATCATTCTGCGATATTATGCTTATCGTATCGGTCTTATAATCTGCTTTAGCCGTAACGTTCTGAAGGATTAATCCCCCAAATGCATTCTTGGCTCTGTATGTCATCTTGATTATTACGTGATCTCCCATATCCCAGTATTTTGTTTCTTCATGATCAAAGCTCTTTGGATCGTTTAAGTTCTCCTTAAGTAAGTCTACTAAATACACATTTGAACCATCCCATGCGCTAAATTGACCATCTACCCATGACTGATAAGCTGCCTTAGCCTCTGCTGCAGCTTTGGCATCGGCGGCTGCCTTATCCGCTGCGGCCTTTGCTTCGGCTTTCTTTTTCTCCTCTACAGCTTCTTCATTAGACACCCTTGCAAAATCAGCGCTAATATCTGCAACTTCTGCGTTAGGTAAATTCTTATACTTCTCTTTAATTTCTTTAAATTGTTTTACCTGTTGTTCGCTGAAGGTAGAGTATGGTTTCTTTAATAATTCCTTATCGGATTCTGAAATTTTCTTAGCTTCCTCTTCTAGGGCTGCTTTAGCCTCAGCATCAGCTTTTTCCTGGGCTATTTGCTCGGGCGTTTTCTCTGACACCGTAGCTGCAGTTGGAGAGGCTGGGCTAGTTGGATTGGACGACATTGCAAAAGCCACAATGAAACCGACGAAACATATAGCAATACCAATCCCCCACTTCTTAACTTTTCCGTTCTTTCTGATTGCTGAAACAATCACCATTATAATACAAACCAAAAAACCGATTGTAGATAAAATTCCTATAAATGCTTCCAATATTGACAACTCCTTCTTTTTGTAAACTGACTTAAGCTTTTCAACATTTGGCAGGGTTTTCCTGCAAATCGACAGGATTAATGGTTTTGCGACTATTACCATAAATGGTGTTGGTGGACAATCGAATCAAAAGGTTGGTGCACCTCAAACCGTCTAGGCCCAGCTAATTCTGCTTGAACATCCTGGGATATCTGATTATCAAACTTCGCCCATCGTCGCATCTCTTCTTTACGCTCTTTTCGTATTTGATCGTAAAGCGGCTTCATGACGAGATTTAACAGTCCATACGTGGCCTTAGTTGTTGTTTTGCCTAGCTTACTCATAACTACCCCCTTAATAACCCGTAAACATTCCTCTTAATCTCATTAATGCTGGACACGACAAAGTTAAGATCACTTTTAAAAGTTAAGTCATAGTCGGTCACAATTAAGATCGTCGGAAAGATTGCCGTATTGCCCTTGATGACGGACCACTCTTCGTTGACCCAATCAGCATCATAGACCTTTTGATATTGCTCCGGTTTATCAAACCGCTTGCTGGGATTTCGCTCGACCTCAACAAATACGACGTGCCGATCAAGGCCGCTAGTTATTATGGCCATAGCGTCAGCAACAACCGTGCCGCCTAAGACTGAGTACCTCCATTTCCAGCTGACCGAATGGCTTGGTTTTTTCTGTGATAGCAGGGCACAATAAACTTCGTTGACAAGAAGGACATGATCTAATTGTTTTGGTTTCCTGGCGTAGTAGATGGATGGGAGCTGGGGGGCACGCTTCCACTGTTTTATTCGCTCCTGAGAGCAAAGCCGCGTGAGTGAGTGCTGAGCAATGCGTTTAGATGACTTAAGCTTAGGCACAATGATCTGTTCAATTTGTAATCTCGTAAATGCTGTTCCGGATTGGATTAGCTTGACAATGCGCTCGTCTCTGCTTTGTCCAAAAGCAACACAATTGAGCTTGTTCACCCTTCGTTCACCCCTTCCCGCACCCCTTCGTGGTACCCTTCGCACCCAGTGGTTGTACAAGACGTAATTTAGCCCTCTGTGGCGGGATTTTTTCAAGCGGCTGGTTGCATAAGTGCTCTTTTACCCCTACTTTTTTATCTTGATTTTCATATATAATATTTTTTGGTGCCTTGACGAGCTTGTTCGGCGTGTCAGCTTGTGCCTTTTGGGGTTTTTGATAGGTTGCCATGATGTCCTTGATAAGCTTGTTATCGATATAAGGGACCTGGATAAGGACCTGATCTTTGAACGAAAACAATGCCCGGCCCTCCACGTCTGGATCTATCATGCTGGCTGCCTTGTAATCCTCTTCATCTTCCCCGAGCAGCACCCGAGCAGAGACTGCATTACATCTAAAAGCTACAACAGCACTAAAGTTGTTTTTCATGGTCCCACTGACTAGGTTAGCGGTCGGTCTATGGCATGAGATGATAACATGCACCCCTGATCCTCTTGACTCCCCTGTAACCTTCGTCATTTTCTCCCGGGCTACCTTAAACTCCTTTCCTTCTAGTTTGGTCATCTCATCAACATAAACCACGATTCTAGGCAGCCGCTTCTCTGGATACTCTTCATTATACGCTGCCAGGTCGTCACATTCGTGTTGCTTAAACAAGTCATATCGTTCACCGATAATTTTCGAGAGATCATCCATCATTTGTTCTACTTCTTCAGCATCGGAAATAGTCCTATCTACAAGGATGGGATCCATCCCGAGCCTTGCTGTCCCATTGCCATGTTTAAGGTCGCACAGCCACAAGCGGCAATCATCCCTGGTATATCTGATATGCAGGGCAGCTAAGATTAATCTGCCTAAGATTGATTTACCGCCTCCTGTGGCCCCGCCGATCATGAGATGAGGACTGTTGCTGGACGCTAGGTTTAACTGTTCTAGGCCACGTCTTGACCATCCGAGGGGAATCCATAGGCCTTTGCTTTTCGGTACGCTCTGAGCCTCATTGGTGTAGTCTATGCGGTCTAGAAGATGGCCTGACAGGACTGTGAGAGAGAAGTGGGCCTTGGGATCGTTTTCTAATCGCTTGAATAGCACTTCGCTCTTTAAGTCAAATTCAACGTCAGTGAGGCTTTTAATTAATTTACTCCCACTTAATCCGGTAGGTATGCGATACTTAAACACACGATTATGTCCCTTCCAGCCTTTGCTCACGAGCTTAGGATACTCCTTGACTACATTATCCTTATTGCGCTCTTTAGTCTCGACACAGACATCATTACGCTTCCATGCTAACATGATTCGACCGGGGTGTGAGTCGCTTTCTTTGCTAATGCGAGTAAGGGTGTATCTGCCGATCTTAACGATAGATGATGCGACAAATCCAATAATGTCAGGTTTAACCGCACTTGATTTTTCAGCCATGACTTACGACCTCCAGAGGTGGAATCGTCGGCTTACATTTCGACGGGGGCCGTGCTGGGGTTTCCTTCGCCCCCAGTGCTAGATATAGGTCCACCGAGATAAGCATGACTAAGGCATCTTCACCGTGATTGGATTCAATAGCATAATCCTTAATGGATTTCCGGACAGACTTCTGGATCTTGAGGATGTCTGCCGTCATAAGATCAACTCCTTTTTCATTATTTTTAGTCCGCTACCCCCACAATGCTTTGACTAGGTTGCGTAATATAATGTAAAACGTAAGTGTCGATACCTTATGATTTCTCTCTCAGGTTGCGAATTAACTCTTTAGCCACTAACCGTGCCGTATCAGCGGTAATAGGTCCTGGTGGCTTATTTGTTTCTAGGGCTCCAATTTCACTTAGCATCTTTCGGAATCCATCCCGGACCATGTCTGCCATTTCTCCCTCTGCTAGTTCACCCCCTGCCTCAAGCTCAAGTCGAGCTATGGCTTGCTGGATGTCTTTGTCTCGTTTGCGGATTCTTGCCTTGAGGATTAGTGTGTTACTCATTTGTATACCTCCTGTTCCATGAGTGGGGTTCGGTTGTGTCACAAATTACCTGTTGTATTTATATTGGCGTATACCCATAATATGCATGTACGCCAATATTTTTTCATAAAAAAAATAGCCCGTTTTAATCGGGCCATTTACCGGGCCATAAATAATCGACTGTTTCATCAAGTGCATTGGCAATGCGCTTTGCGACTTTAAGAGAAAATTCTGGTTTCAAATCATTTTCAATCAAGCTAATTTCCTTTTGTTTAACGCCTGCGAACTTAGCAAGCTGAATCTGTGTAAGCCCTTTTTGTAGTCTAGCTTCTCGAACTCTATTCATACAATCACCACAGGAAATATATTCCACACAAGCTAGTAAGTTCCTGCTTGTTTCTATATTTTTAATATGGCCAAAGATAATCCATGCTTTCGCCTAATGCTTTGGCAATCTTTTGCGCGGTTGTAATCTGGACATTTCTTTCACCGCTTATGATTTCACTTAAGTAGGATTGTTTAATGCCAGTAAGCTTATATAAATCATCCTGAGTTATGCGCTTTAGCCACATAACTTCCCGTATGCGCGTTTTTATCAATACCATCACCGAAGAAAACTATTCTCCCAGAAATACGCGTTTCCTTCGCTTTTTGTCGCTTTGCGGATAATATAAGACATATTGGATAATATTCGACATACAATGTCGCAGAATAGCGCGAGAGTGTTACTTTCGTCCGCTTTAATCAAATATTTCGACTCGGAAAAAAGTGTAAACTTAAGGAGAGCCTAGACGTAAATGATCGACAACACGGTTATAGGCAAAAATATTGCAAACTATCGAAAAATAAAGGGATTAACTCAAGGTGAGTTAGCTAAAGATGTCGGGGTCAGCAAGGGGTATATCGCTGCGATCGAAAAAGGGGGGAGACGGCCACTGATCAAGACGTTAATTAGGATAGCGGAATGTTTAGGGGTGGAATTAAGGGTGTTACTAGAGGATTGAGTGGTTCGATACAATATCAGTAATTGTCTAAGACAAATTACTCCTGAATAATTAAACAATTGAGGACTTTGGTCCTACGAATATCAACGAAAAGAGGTGAATTGTACCCTCGAAAGCACACAAATCAAACGTATAATACTAATAAGGGGTCGTATAGACAAAGTTAGGAAGCCCGTTTCCCCCGCAAAGAGTCTCGGACTTCCTTACAAAAAAAACACACTTCCGAAGAAGGTTTCCTGTGCTTTGATTATATCCAATTTTAACCTCCTTCGGCAAGTGGTAAATGGAGGTAAGAATGAAATAATGGTAGAAGTTAATGAGCAAATTTTAATTGATGCATATGATATTACATTGGGTAAAAAAGAGCTTTGGGCAAAGTTTTTAATGGACATAATAAACTCATGGCAAGCAAAGGGCTGGGATAATAACCAACTTCCTTACTATATTACTCAACGATTCGGAAGACCGATAGAGCAGTTAAGTCTAGCTGAGCTAAGAGTGATCAAAAACGAATTAGTTTAAAAAATCGAACCTTGCTTCTTACGCAAAGAAAAAGACGCTGGAGATTTACTTCCAGCGTCTTTTAAGATGCTCTAGCTTACTACAAGTACTATACGTGTAATACACAAAATAGGCTCCAAAGCCTTGAAATATCAGGGGTTCTAGTTAAAATACGATTAAAAAAATTCTATCTCATTTCTACTCTTTTTTCAAATAAACAGGGGTGTCAGGGGGACGGGGTTATTGACACCACCAAAGACTATTGGGTAATGCCATCTGTAACAAACATTCAGTGGTTGGATAAAGATTTCCTTGCTCAATATAGACAGATATCTATGTAGAGAGTATAATATGGATATAGAGATTAATCTATATCCTTTCAAGAGAAGATATGGGAGTGATTTTATGAAGTATAGTTACGCAGAATATGTTTCGGTATTTAAGGCAATGGCCGATCAGACACGCTTGAACATAGTAGACTTACTTTCTTGCGGCGAAATGTGCGCCTGTCAACTCTTAGATAACTTTAAAATAACTCAGCCGACCTTGTCATATCATATGAGGATTCTGTGTGATAGCGGGATTATTAACGGAAGGCGTAATGGGGCATGGATGTATTATAGTATCAATGGAGCCGTAATAGAAACTATTTCTGAGTTTTTATCCGAGATTAATTCTAATAAGGACAAATGTATCAGCAAGTCTGATGATAATTGTAAATGTAAGTAGAGGTGAATTGTCATGAACAAATTAAAGGTCGCCTTTGTCTGTGTACACAATTCTTGCCGTTCACAGATGGCTGAAGCCTTAGGCAAAAAGCTAGCACCAAATGTCTTTGAGTCATCCTCAGCGGGTACTGAGACAAAACCCAATATTAACAAGGATGCCGTTAGGATCATGAAACAGCTTTATAATATTGATATGGAAAAAACACAGTTTTCTAAGCTTATTTCCGACATACCTCAGCCAGACATTGTTATAACTATGGGATGTCATGTTAATTGTCCCTATTTGCCTTGCAAGTATAGAGAGGATTGGGGTCTGGAAGATCCATCAGGAAAAAGTGATAGTGAGTTTCAAACAACGGCAAAAATAATTGAACATAAGATTTTAGAGCTTAAAGAAAGAATATTAAATAACCAATTATGATGACGAAATCCTTAAAAGAGGAGAGATGTGGAAATATGGAAATTTCCAGCAGAGAACTGAAAATCATGCAAACGACAGCCGAACTGACGTTCAGTGATATTGTGGGTACTTGGAAAGCTCGCTGGGGAATTGGCAGAATGACCTTTAACGTAGAACCAGGTCTTTATAGTGTGGGAAAACCAGATAGCAATTCTCCTGTCATGGTTTCAGCTAATTATAAAATGAGCTTCGATAGTTTAAGAAAAGAATTGAATGGGGTAGATGTCTGGATTCTTGCGCTGGATACCAAAGGCATCAATGTATGGTGTGCCGCGGGAAAGGGAACATTTGGAACCCAAGAACTTTTAAACCGTATGGCTATAGTACAACTGGAGAAGGTTGTTTCTCACAGGACGGTTATTGTACCACAATTGGGCGCACCAGGTATAAGTGCTCACGAAGTCACTAAGTTTTCAGGTTTCAAAGTGATTTATGGGCCGGTGAGGGCTAAGGATATCAAAGAATTTATCAAGTTGGGAATGAAAGCTACTGCAGAAATGCGGACGGTCAGGTTCACAGCCTATGATCGCTTGGTGTTGACTCCAGTGGAACTAGTTGGCACTTTCAAAATTTCTTTAATGATATTTGGAGTACTCTTTTTATTAAATCTCCTTGGATTGGGGCCTTTCGGACTGGTTGATTTATACGGCTATGTGGGCACAGTCGTGGTAGGGTGCGTTTTAACCCCGGTCTTGCTGCCTTGGATTCCAGGCAGAGCTTTCGCGTGGAAAGGCTGGTTATTAGGATTTATTTGGGCTGTGATCGTTAACATGCTTAATGGGTGGAATGGATGGACTGATATACCTCAGCATAGTATCTTGCGAGCTCTGGGTTATATTCTTATTCTTCCATCAATATCCGCCTTCTTAGCAATGAACTTCACTGGTTCGTCGACGTACACTTCGTTTTCAGGTGTCTTGAAAGAGATGAGAAAAGCTGTTCCGGCGATCATTATCTCGATCGTCTTGGGGATAGTTCTGATTTTGGTTAATAGCTTTATCTTTAGTTGAACGAGTTCACTAAGCTCTAAGGAGTTGTTATTTATGAGACATCAATATTTAAAAAATGTTTCTTCCTTGAAACTGAAGTCAGACCAATGTAAGGGCTGTGGCAGGTGTCTTGAGGTTTGTCCACATAATGTCTTTCTAATAAAGGACAAAAAATCGGTTATTGTGGATAAAGATCGCTGTATGGAATGCGGAGCATGCGTTAAAAACTGTCCGTTTAATGCCATAGAAGTTAAGCCCGGTGTAGGCTGTGCCTACGCTATCATTATGGGTTGGCTGACCGGAAGGGAACCGAGCTGCGATTGTTCGCCTGACAGCGGAGGCAGCTGTTGCTAAGACTGGAGAAATCGGCAACCTAAGGAATTAAAGGAGCCTTGATCAATTATGAAAAAAATGTAATCAAACACCCTTATTGCCAAGCTCAACAAATTGGGCAATTTTTTCTTCGCCGTCATTTTGTCTCTTCTGAATGGAAGATGAGTTGACAACTTTGGCAATAAATACCTTCACTAACTCTGGGTCAAACTGAATTCCGGCATTATTCTGAAGTTCTGAGATAGCTACTTCATCAGGTAAAGTACCTCGATAGCTGCGTGAGCTCGTCATGGCATCATAGGCATCTGCAATAGCAATAATCCTGGGTTGAAGAGGTAGTTCCTCACCCTTTAAACCCTTTGGATAGCCTAAGCCATCCCATCGTTCATGATGAGCCAACACGTATTCCGCCATTTCTGCCATACCATTGACCGTACTCAGAATACGATAACCGATTTCTGGATGCCGTTTGATTTCTTCCCATTCATCATTGGTCAGCTTTCCGGGCTTATTAAGTATTTCTTCGTCGATTGCTATCTTGCCTATATCATGAAGTAAACCGACGTTTTTAAGTTCCTGAACTTCTCCTTCCGGCAAACCAAGAGCCTCCCCCATACTTTGACAGAGCGCGGAAACTCGGTAGGAGTGCTGTTCTTCCCGTTTATTCTTTTCGTGAAGAGTCCGGATAATCGTCTGGATGGTTTTCCCCCGCATACTGGGGCCTTCAAAGAGTTTTCTTTTGTACATATAATCTTCGGCTTTTTTAAACAGTTCACGAATGTCCTCTGTTTCGCAACATTTTGTTGCATAGCCAATAGAAATCGATATTTCGATTGAATTAACTCGTTCCTGTAAAGCTAAGGCATTGACTCGTTTGAGAATTTGCTCCGTTTTAGCACCATCCGTATTAGGCAATAGGATGACGAATTCATCTCCTCCAAGTCGGGCAATAATATCATCTCTTCGACAGCCTTTGCGAAGCACTTTAGCAACAGTAATTAGGAGTTCATCTCCGGTAGCATGGCCAAAGGAGTCATTAATCAGTTTAAGACCATTGACGTCGGCAATTACAAGAGTCAAGGGATAATTCCTTGTGACATCAAGTCGTTTTAACTCTTCTTCAAAAAAGCGCCGGTTATAGAGACCGGTCAGTTGATCATGGAAGCTTAAATAAACGATTTTCTCTTCAGTAAGCTTGCGATCCGTTACATCCTGAATCATACCGACCAAACGAACGGCTTTAACTCGGTGATCCCACTCGATTTTCCCTAGCTCATGCACCCAGCGCTCCTCTCCATCATGAACACGGATGATTTTATATTCATAATTGAAGCGTTGCCGTGTTCTTTCCATTTGCAAACGATAATCTGCAAGCCGCGTTCGCCAATCCGGGTGAACAATCTCCAGCCAACCTTCCACCGTGTGGGGATAGGTTGAATCAATCCCACAAATATCATGAAGCTCTGGTGAACACGTCCATTCTCTCGTTTTGAGATTTGTAGCATAGCTCCCCAAACGTGCCACTTTTTGTGATTCGCGTAACAAAGTATTGTGTTGTTCTAATACAGCATTAAGCTCATCTAACTGTCTCGTTCGCAGTTTTATCTTAACTTCAAGCTCCTCATTCAATTTCCAGATGTCTTCTTCCACTTTCTCACGCTTGACAATCTCTTCTTCAAGCTGCGCATTACTTTCTTCAAGCTCACTATTTAGATCCTCCAGTTGGGCTGTTCTTTCAAGGACTCTGCTTTCGAGTATAGCATTTAACTCTCTGATTTCTGCTTCAACTTGTTCTCTTGCACTAAGGGCATTCCACAGCTCGTTGGTCTTCTGTTTGACCACTCGTTGAAGTATTCTATTCCAGATAAATAACAACAATGCCACAAGAAAAATAATGACAATTACTCTGAATGAAAAATTTTCATAGAAGGGTGCACTCGTCAAACCAAACCACTTTTTATCTATGGCTTGATATTCACTCTCGGAAATCTGCGCAAATCCATCATTAATTGCTGGAAGAAACCCCGAATGACCCTTTTTAATGGCTCTAAAAAGTTGGCTGGTGTATAAAGACGAACTCGAATAATTAAAACTATCTTGAATTTCCATTTTATACAGATAGTATAGGGCCGGGGGTTTTCCGATCGTAAATATCACGGCCTTGTGATCTTTTGCGGCTTGTACGACCGCTTCGGCTGTATCATATTCATCAATATTGGTGATGCCACTTTTTTTCAGAATATCGATACTGTTATCACCTTTTTTCGCTGCCACAGAAAACCCTTTTAAAGAATTGACATCGGTGATCCCGGATATATTTCTCTGGAAAAATATGGGGACATCAATCCTTGCGTAGGGCTTTGAATAATCAAAGATCTTAGCTTTGTCGGCATTATAGGATATCGTATCAATGACATCGAACTCGCCGTGAAGCATATTCTCATAGGCTTTATTCCAGGTCATACCGGTGATATTCACTTTTATGCCAGTCTTTTGCTCAAAAAGTTTCCACTGGTCAAGGGAGATTCCTTGCAAATCCCCCTTACTATCGCGAAAAGAGTAAGGGGGGTAGTTGTCATCTATAACAACGCTAATCGTATTAATTTCAGGGGGGGCAGCATTGACATGGTTCGCATGAATCAGCAAAAATGCCAAACCGAGGATCCAAAAAAAATAATAGTTTCGACTCGCAGTTTTCATGAAACATAAACTCCCTTGCTACCACGGCTTCTCTGCACCATTGCGTCGGCCCATCAGTTGCCTTCCGCCTAGTCCAATGATCATTCCTGTCTCCCAAAAAATGACTCGAACTATTCTTATTGGTAGTATTCTTCGTAATTTAGAGAAATCCTGCAATTTATTTTACAATTAGACTATTCAACCTTACAAAACAAAGGGACATGTTCTTTGTTTCAATTTTTGTACTCTGAAACAAGGAACATGTCCCTCTATATATATTTACCACTGTTTAGTAGCCTCGTCTAGTGTCAGTTTTTATGAACTAAGTTAGTGTCGCTGTAATGATTTGCAGATCAGCCACTTCGTTTAATTTCACATCTTGGAAGCCAGAACCAGCCAGTCAATCCGTATATTGGTTCAAGGTCCAGGTACAGCCATTGCTCGTATTGACCAGCATGCATCGCAAGTAGTGCTTTTGCGCAAAGCCTCGACCAATCCGGTTTTCACTGCCGCACCTAGGATTAAAAGTTCGTGGGGTAAAGCCATAATTTTATCGCCCAGCATAAGTTACCAACCCCTTTCCATTTCCAACATTTTACCAATTCACATAGCTATTGTCTATGACATAACTAATACAAGCACAATCCTATTAATCCTAACTCTACGAATTGTGTGTGTATTAATTTAGAGCCAAAACCAAATAATACTATCAAAAAAGATAGGATGTAGAGAATGAGCGAGACAAAACCAATGTTTGGAACTGAAAAACTAGCAAGATTAAAGAAAGTTTTACTTCATAACCCTATCGAATCACTCGCTAGCATCACTCAATCAAACTACAAGTATCACTTATTTAATAGTGTTCCGAAGGTTGATCAGTATTTAAAGGAGCATGAACAATATGCTCAGTTGTTACAAGCACACGATGTTGAGGTGCTATTTGTTAGAAACTTTGTGCATCAGACAAAGGACTTCTTAGCTAAACTCCCGAATTTACCTTATCTTCATGACACAGCCGTCATCACGAGTAAAGGGGCTATTTTATCTGAAATGTGTCCAGGCAGCAGGGCGGGGGAGGAACAGGTGGTAAAGGAAGTTCTCATAAATATCGGCATACCTATCTTTCATGAATTTGAGACCCATGAACAGTTTGAAGGCTGCTTAATTTTGTCCCCTAATACATTAATTATCGTGGATACTGAACGGCTTGAACCCAGCACGATCCAACGATTTTTTGCTAAAGCCTTAGATATTTTCGAGGAAGTGATTTATATCGAGGCACCACAGGCACGAAGGTTTATGCATGCAGATATGATTTTTAACAGGATCAGTGAAGATTTAGCCCTGTATTTTCCTCCGGCATTTCTCCGGACTTATTTGATTAGCAGACACAAGCGGATAGAAATTGACTTTAAGACTTTCTTAGGAAAGAGGAATATAGAACTCGTGGATATCAATGACGAAGAGCAGCAGAATTGGGGTTGTAGCTTTGTTCCATTAGAACCTAAGATCCTTATTCACTACGATATAGCCCTAAACCATCAGACTAAAAAGAGGTTGAAGCAACGTGGCGTCCAGATCATTGAATTTCATCCCGAGGCTCTATTAGCTGGAGGTGGGAGTCTTCGCTGCCTGACTTTAAGGCTTTGGCGTGCCTAAGTATAAGGATATCAAGAACTTTTAAAATATGTCTTTGATGAACAAGAAACGGAGTGAATTAAAAAAGAAACTACTCCTATGTTTGATAAGCTGTGGAAATAAGGGTATTGAAATTCCCTTTAGGGAAGAAGTTGGTTCAGGTGTCAGAGTTAGCAACCGATGCCCTTTTTTAGTGTGCACAATTGTAGAAGCCCACGAGAATAATGGCTAGCCCTGAGTTGCCTGCAAAAGTTGTTGACTAACCACAGTTTCTGATATAATTATAATGTAAGAATTACATATTGGGAGATTTAAGTTGATTAATGAGAAGGATTTCTTTAATGAAATCAAGGCGAAAAGCTATTATTTACGGATCAGCAAAAACGGGCTGTGGTTCTAGGGTCCTCTTTTGTGGCACGAAATTGTTGCCTGTTTGAAAGGAGATTAGATGATTCGACTCTGTGAATTGAGTGAGAGTGACAAGATTTTTTTTATCATTAATGACGCTGCCCAAGTTATCGAGGCATCATTCCGGTTGACCGATGGAAAGAACCCTATATGACGAAAGAAGAGCTTCTACACCAAATAGAGGAAGGTGTTGAGTTTTGGGGTTATGAAGAGGATGGTCAACTGCTTGGAGTTATGGGTATTTAACCGGTTAATGACGTTACCTTAATCCGACATGCTTATGTCCAAACTGTTAAAAGAAAGTCCGGAATAGGTGGTAAACTATTATCCCATCTCAAAACTCTAACGAATAAGCCAATCCTAATCGGTACATGGTCTGCAGCCGATTGGGCTATAAATTTTTATATGAAACATGGGTTTAAAGTCGTTTCATGGGAGGAAAAAAATATCTTGTTAAGAAAGTATTGGAATATACCTGATCGTCAGGTGGAAACATCAGTTGTCTTGGCGGAGGCATAAATCTAAGCTAACGCATGCCCATTAAGTTAGGCATGCGTTAGTCTGTTGTAAGGCAAATGTAAAATAACATGGTGTTGCTTCTACTAATCATCAACCTAATCTGTTAGGAGAAAACATGATTAAAATTACTGACTTAATAGTGGCGCTTTCGTATGATTTAAAAATGTTAGAGGACATTGTGGCAAAAAGGCTGCATATAGAGCATCGTCGTATAGAGCGTATCAGTATTGCAAAACGCACGGTAAATGCTCGCAACAAACAGGATATCCATTTCAATATGACCCTTGTGGTATGTGTTTCAGGAGACGAAAACGAAGTCATTTCAATGAACAAGGACAAATGTATCTCCAAAGAAATAGAGCTAATTTATACCGTGCCCAAGGATAAAAAACTGAAAGAGCGCCCTGTGGTTGTTGGCTGCGGCCCGGCAGGGATGTTTGCGGCGTTGATTCTGGCGCAAGCAGGGGCGAGACCTATTCTACTGGAGCGAGGCCTCGATGTAGATAGCCGCAGGAGAAAAGTATTAAAGTTTTGGCGGACTGGAATTCTTGATACCCAAACTAATGTACAATTCGGTGAGGGAGGTGCAGGTGCCTTTTCAGATGGTAAGTTAAAAATCGGACAGAAGAATTCTCGTAAAATGAAGGTGCTTAGCGAGTTTGTGCAGGCTGGTGCACCACCTGAAATTATGTATTTAAGCAAGCCGCATATCGGCACTGACCGTTTGACCGAAACAGTTAAGAGAATTAGGGAGCAAGTGATAAGCCTCGGGGGAGAGGTACGCTTTAGCGCAACCGTAACAGAAATACTGTTCAAAGACGGACAGGTGACAGGTGTACACTTTGAAGAACATGGGAAAAATAGAGAAGTTTCTACAGACAATGTTGTTCTGGCCATCGGACATAGCGCACGTGATACGTTTAAGAGTCTGCTGAAGAGTGGCGTTTATATAGAACAAAAGCCCTTTGCAATAGGAGTACGTATTGAACACTCCCAAGAGATGATCGATAAAATTCAGTACAGTAGCTTCGCTGGGCACCCTGCGCTTGGAGCAGCTGATTACAAAATGGTCGTGCATCTGCAAAACGGAAGGGGCGTCTATACTTTCTGCATGTGCCCAGGAGGAACAGTAGTTGCGGCAACGTCGGAGGAAAACGGTCTGACAACGAATGGAATGAGCGAATTCGCGCGGGACGGTAGAAATGCCAATACTGCGCTCTTAGTGACTATCGAGAAGAAAGATTTCGGGAGCGAAGATCCACTGGCGGGTTGTGCTTTTCAGCACAGGATAGAGGCAGCAGCATTCGCAGCGGGGGGCGGAGGATATAAAGCGCCGGTGCAAAGGTTGGAGGATTTTCTCCTAAAGCGCAAAACAAAAGCTTTCGGGGATGTGCTGCCTACCTATCTGCCCGGAACTGAGTTCGCCGAGCTGGATTCCTTTTTACCGGAATATATCACAAATTCGCTACGGCAAGGTATCTTAGAGATGGGCTTGTGGATGCCTGGCTTCGCCTATCCGGATGCGCTGCTGACGGGGGCTGAAACCCGCAGCTCTTCCCCAGTACGCATCACAAGAGGAGACAGCTTAGAGGCCAATGGCTTCAAAGGCCTTTACCCCTGCGGGGAGGGAGCAGGATACTCTGGAGGTATCATATCGGCTGCGGTGGATGGAGTACTTTGCGCAGAAAAGATACTAGGGAGTAATCACACGGCAGGAGTTTAAACACAACTCAGTTTTGAAGTGGGGGTCTTCTTGTAGACTTTAATAAAAACCTCAACCAAATCGGGATCAAACTGTGTCCCTGAGCATCTGATTAGTTCATTAAGCGCATCTTTCTCACTCATTGCCTTTTTATAGGGTCTATTGTGGATCATGACATCGTACGCATCGGCGATTGCAATTATCCTAGACGATAGGGGAATATCATACCCCGATAGGCCCTGGGGATATCCATTACCATCCCAGTGCTCATGATGATAAAGAATTGCCTCGGCAATGTTGGCAAATTCACTGGTTGAGAGTGCAAGTCGATAACCTGATTCTGAGTGTTTCTTCATACATTCCCATTCGTCAGAATTTAGGGGCCCTTGTTTTAGTAAAATATGCTCAGGTATTGTTATCTTCCCAATATCATGTAATTTTGCAACAAGGCAATGATTTTTAATGACACTTTCAGGTAGATCAAGTTGAAGACCCATCTCCCTTACGGAGCTTTCCAATCTATCTACATGTTCTTTCGTCTCGTAATCCTTTTTAAATAATAATAGTCCTAAAGCATTGATGATTGCCAGCTTGGTATTGTTTCCTTCCCTGAGCTTATCTGAATACATATCTTCTTCAGCTTTTTTAAAAACATCTTCAATGTTTTCACTCTGATTTTTTAGAGTATCAACACCAATTGCCATGCTTAAGGGTATAGGTTCAGGAGGGCATAACGCTAAAGCTTCTCTAATACTGGCAGCAATCTCTTTTGCATTGCCGTTACTTGTACTGGGTAGAATCAATAAAAATTCATCGCCACCCCAACGTACGACAAAATCCTCCTTTCGGCAAATAGATGCTAAAAAATTGGCAATTTTTTTTATTAATTCGTCCCCTTGTTTGTGTCCAAGGGTATCATTGATCAGCTTCAGACCGTTTACATCACATAAAATATAAGATAAAGGCATTCGGTCGGAATTATCAACAAGATGTTGAATTATATCCTCGTAATAATCCCGATTATAAACACCTGTTAATTTATCATGAACATTAAAGTATTTTATGTGTCGTTCGCTTGCAGCAGTTTGTTTAATATATAGCATCAAAAATGCTATGGAAATTGAAAATGGTAAAACTTCATAAGTAAAAAAAATTATATATTTAATATTTTTATTTAAGAAAAACAAACTTAACGGACCATAATTCGTACTCCATAGAAAAAATATCCAGCTCAAATAATATTGTATCGAGCCCTTAGCGCTATCCCTAAGTAGAGCCATTCCAGCCCAAATTCGAATACTCCCAATATACAAAAGAGTAACAATTATTATAGGAACTTGAACATGGAGGATAAATAGCCCAATTATTATGTACAAGATTAAAACTAACGCAGCGTAGATTAACCATTTAGGTGTTTTCTTATTTACATAGAGGATGGTTCCGAGAAAAATGCATAAGTTAAATATTATGTAAAATACTCCATCGACAAGTAGAAAATAGTCATTATTAAATGCGGGAAAAAACTCAATTAAGTACCTGAAAAAACATGTTAGAAAACCCATGAACCACCCTAAAGTTAACCACCCAATATATTGACTACGATCCAAGAAATAAATGAAAATGTAGAAAATAAATGTAACGGTAATAGCTCCTAAAGAAACAAACATTAATAACTCTGACCCAAACATAAAAGCACCTCAAAATTTTCCATATAGTTATTGTCGATTAAATTCTACACTACCTTCGCTATATCCTCCTTGTTTCGACCTGGGATCTGGTCTATAGTGATTATATGAGCTTAGTTATTGTCAATGATATCTGAACAAGGTATATTTAATTAAGTAACATTTCCGGATATTTGCATCGCATCTGTCGTTTATGAAATCTACTAGGATCATGGAGGTTACTGTGGAATTTAATTGTAATTGGAATCGGAAATACACCACCATCGCGATGTACAGCTTCATTGTCATTGCGTCCAGCATCCTGTTCTTTCTTATCATGTCGGGACTGGAAAACTTCAACCGAGTATTAGCGGGTTATTTTTCTGCTTTCTACCCCTTTATCTACGGGTTCATTATCGCCTACCTCGTGAACTTTCTTTTGAACTTCTTCAAAAAGCAGTTGGGAAAGATTCCTTCCATGAGAAAAATCAGAGAATCGCGTTTCCATATTCTGTCCCTTCTCCTAGCCTATCTGGTTTCCAGTTTTCTTGTGTATCTCTTTCTCGCCTTCATTTTCCCGCAGCTTATCGCTAGCATCACTGGGCTTGTCCGGAACATCCCGGACTATGTTCGCTCCACGACGGAATACATCAAATATCTATCTGACGACATTCTTCTTCCACCGGAAGTCGACGATTTTATCAATAATCGCTTGGACGAGCTGGCGGTCTTTATCAGTGACATCGCAGAGGACATGGTCCCCATGGCGCTTTCCTTCCTTCGAAACACCGCCCTCTCCGTTTGGAACCTATTTCTCGGGATCATCATCTCTATTTACATGCTGGCAGAAAAAGATCGGTTCATCAGTTTGGCGAAGAAAGTCAACTATAGTGTCTTCAGCGTGAAGAATGCAGACAAAGTCCTTGAGATTTTAAGACGGACACAAATAATCTTCAGTAAATTTCTTGGAGGAAAAATCCTAGACTCCTTGATTATCGGATTATTAACGTTCATCATCCTCACCATCGTGGATATGCCCTACACGTTGCTGGTTACTTTCATCATCACGATCACTAACATCATCCCTTTCTTCGGTCCCTTCATCGGAGCCGTTCCTTCGGTGATCATCATCTTTTTCGAATCGCCGGTCATGGCCTTCTGGTTCCTGATCATCATCTTTTTTATACAGCAGCTGGACGGGAATATCATCGGACCGAAAATCCTTGGAGATTCCCTGGGCATCTCTTCTTTTTGGATTCTCTTTGCAATCCTTTTAGGTGGCAAATTTTTCGGGTTAATCGGCCTGATCATTGGGGTGCCGCTCTTTGTGCTTATCTACTCCATCATCAAGGAGATTGTGGAAGTGAGCTTGAAAGTCAAGGGACTCCCGGTGGACACGAAGGATTATCTGGACAAATAAACTTTCACGTTATTTGACCTGGAATTTAAGCCATACACCCATTTTATCCAATCGTAAGACGCCCACTTCTTCAAGTGGGAGTGGGCCCCGTACCCTGCTTCGGTGACGATAGTCTCCAGTGGAGAGTATCGCCGAGCCGCCTTCCCAATAGAAACACTTAGCGGCGAAGGAGGTAGAGTCCCCCACCGAAGACTCGATGTTCAGCTTTAGCTGGACGAGTTCACTTTCTTAAGCGCAATCCCAGCTAACAAAGACCGATCACAAATGACGTGATCGGTCTTTGAACTGTTAAAAAATTAATTCTGAAATACAATTATTGGCAGGACTTAATTAAACTATGCAGAATTTATGGATATATCAAGAAAGATCTGCTTTTGATGTTTAGCAAATGGCCAGAGGGAGGCGCGAGAATGAAGGTAAAGAACCCTCATTTTGTCCATTTAAGAAAGGAGCTCATATATGAGTATTAAAAGATGGGATTTCGTATGTCTAAGAATTATTATTGTACTTGTATTGATAGTAAGTGCTACAGGTTGTCAAGCGACTTCCAAGGATACTCTACAGCAACAGGCTGACGTGCCTTTAGTCCAGTTGTCGGCATCAGTTGCTGCTTTTGCACCGTATATAGAGGTTCCTCTTAATCTTAAGCCGTCGCTTGTGACATATCAGGTGCTGGATGATCTGCGGAATGTCACCAACAGAGACCAATTTCAATTCTCATCCCAAGCAAGAAACCTTTTGAGCAAAAATGCTTTTGTTGTGGTTCCCAGCCCCTACCACGAATTTTTCATCAGATATGAGATCAATCGCTATGATAATATACCTAACTTTGTCACAACCGATGCCATGCTCCACAACTACCATCTGTATTTTAGTCACCTATTGCGGACGCTGGAGAAAGATAAATTGCGCGGTGAACTGATTGCTTTGACGGAGTTGATGCAGGCGGAAAGTGAAAAACAATATCTCACCCTGAAGGGGACGGAGTGGGAAACCGCGGCGAAACGCAACGTGGCTTTCTTTGGTGTGGCTGCTCGGCTTCTGGATTCTAAGGCCAAGGTCCCATCCTTTGTAAGTAAGGAAGTGGACGAAGAACTTCGATCTATTGCTACTCACGAGGAGGTCTTCATTCCTTCGCCGGTGATGAACATCGGAAACCCAAGCGTAAGTTTGACTGAAGCTTTAAAAGAAGATTATACCCAGTATATACCCCGTGGACATTATGCTAAGTCAGAGGAGTTACAGACTTATTTTCAGACCATGATGTGGTACGGGCGAATGACATTTCGCTCAGCCAAAGAGGATGAAACAAAGTCGGCTGCTCTGATCACCCTGTTACTTAGTCGTGAGCAGGCTTATACTCATTGGAACCATATCTACGAGCCGACTAATTTCTTCGTCGGCAAAAGCGACGATCTTGGATTTAATCAATACTACGAGCTGTTAAAAGAAAGCTTTGGCGACCTTCCTGCTCTGGATATTCTGACTGGAGACGTCGGAAAGTGGAGCGCTTTTTGCGAGGGTGCGAAAGCACTAGAGCCCCCGATAATCAATTCGATTCCCATCTTTGATAAGTCAGTCCAGCCTGACCGTGAAAATGAAATTAAGGGCTTTCGTTTTATGGGTCAGCGATTTACCCTTGATGCCTCGGTCTTCCAGCGCTTAGTATACCGAGAAGTGGAGGAGAACACAGATGGGCAGCGTCGGATGTTGCCGAAAGGCCTAGATATCCCTGCCGCCATGGGTTCAAACGAAGCTTACGCGATCTTGGATTCGATGGGTGAAACAGACTACGAAAAATATCCCGAGAATATGAATAAGCTGCAGAAAGATATCTCTTCATTGGCTGCAACAACCTGGACGCAAAATCTTTATTGGTCCTGGTTGCACACACTGATTCCTCTGACAGAACCAAAAGGGGAGGGGTACCCAGCGTTCATGCGCAATCAAGCCTGGACGCGCAAGCAGTTGGAAACCTATCTTGGGAGCTGGACTGAACTCAAGCATGACACCATTCTTTACGCCAAGCAGGTCTATGCAGAAGCGGGTGGGGGAATGGAGCCGGTGGATGATCGGGGCTACGTTGAACCTAACCCAGGGGTTTATGCTCGTCTTGCCGCACTGACGAGGATGACTATTGAGGGCTTGAACAGCAGAAATTTGCTGGACGAAAGAGATCGTGATTCTCTCGAACGTATGGAGAAATTGGCTCTGAAGTATAAGATCATCTCGGAGAAAGAACTGGCTGTTCAGCCCCTCTCCGATCAGGAATTCGAGCTGATCCGGGGTTTTGGTGCGCAATTGGAGCATTTCTGGCTCGAAGCGCTACGTGATGAGGGTATTGATCATACGTCGGCCATCCAAGATAATCCAGCCGCCCTAATCGCAGATGTTGCCACTGACCCCGGTGGCCAGGTCTTGGAGGAAGGAACAGGGTTCGTCAGCGATATCTATGCGGTAGTTCCTGTGGACGGAAAGCTGCGGATCGCTAAAGGCGCAGTTTATTCCTACTATGAGTTTCCTTGGCCGGCGATCGACCGATTAACCGATAAAAAGTGGAAGGAAATGTTGGAGAGCGACAAAAAACCCGAACAGCCTCCATGGACCAAGGCGTATACGGTACTGGCGTGGTAAACAGAGTGAAACTCAGTCAGGTAGTTATATTGGCCATACTCATGTTCGTGCTGCTGGGCGTCCTCGGGTTTTTTTCAGATATAGAGGATTCCAGCACCCGTTCTATGGCTGACCTTGACAGTGACGGGACGACCGAGGAGTACCTCCTGGCCGATTATTGTCTAACTATTAAGGAAGAAGGGCAGGTTCTCTGGCAGTCACCCGATAACTGGCGCATCGACAGCTTTGCCCTAGGGGATGTCAACAACGATGGAATAGTCAATTTAGTGATAACCCTGTGGAAAACAGGTAACTTTGGACCGGTCAAACCTTTTTGGTATCCTAGTGAGGATGTCGGTTATAAGAACCACCTTTTTGTATACCGCTTGAAGGACAAGGGGATGAAGCAGGTCTGGTGTTCGTCCAACCTTGACCGCCCGATTGTCTCATTCACAATACAGGATATTGATGAGGACAACCTTTTTGAGTTAGTCGTCGAGGAAGGGCAATACCGAAAGATAGCTGAAGAACGCTATGCTCTAGATACATTCAGCCAGGTCCGAACCGCTGTCTGGCGGTGGGACGAATGGGGATTTCGTCTAATCTCCCCAAAACTGTCGTCATGCTCCATGAAGGGGAGGCTATATAGTTATTGTTAATGATGTACCAAAAAGGTATATTAAAGGTAAGATTATTGAGGATGCAAGATAACATGGCTATTGACTTCAATGATGAACAGATGGGTTCAGGTCGGTGAGGGGTTTCTGACGATTAAAAACATCGTCGTAAATCTACTAGGATCATTGGAGGTTACTGTGGAATTTAATTGTAATTGGAATCGGAAATACACCACCATCGCGATGTACAGCTTCATTGTCATTGCGTCCAGCATCCTGTTCTTTCTTATCATGTCAGGACTGGACAACTTCAACCGAGTATTGGCGGGTTATTTTTCCGCTCTCTACCCCTTTATCTACGGGTTCATCATCGCCTATCTCGTGAACTTCCTTCTGAACTTCTTTAAAAAGCAGTTGGGAAAGATTCCTTCCATGAGAAAAATCAGAGAAGCGCGGTTCTATATACTGTCCCTTCTCCTAGCCTATTTGGTTTCCAGTTTTCTTGTGTATCTCTTTCTCGCCTTCATTTTCCCGCAGCTCATCGCTAGCATCACTGGGCTTGTCCGGAACATCCCGGACTATGTTCGCTCCACGACGGAATACATCAAATATCTATTTGACGACATTCTTCTTCCACCGGAAGTCGTCGATTTTATCAATAATCGCTTGGACGAGCTGGCGGTCTTTATCAGTGACATCGCAGAGGACATGGTCCCCATGGCGCTTTCCTTCCTTCGGAACACTGCTCTCTCCGTTTGGAATATATTTCTCGGCATCATCATCTCTATTTACATGCTGGTAGAAAAAGAGCGGTTTATCAGTTTGGCGAAGAAAGTCAACTATAGTGTCTTCAGCGTGAAGAATGCAGACAAAGTCCTTGAGATTGTAAGACGCACCCAAATAATCTTCAGTAAATTTCTTGGTGGAAGAATCCTAGACTCCTTGATTATCGGATTATTAACGTTCATCATCCTCACCATCGTGGATATGCCCTACACGTTGCTGGTTACTTTCATCATCACGATCACT
>Ga0209347_1000589_pt1 | contig 85852 bp, 68 predicted proteins | sample AutmiccommuBRH23_FD_187382 | JGI IMG/M metagenome (GOLD analysis project Ga0209347, IMG submission 187382) | Deep subsurface microbial communities from Mt. Terri, Switzerland - Autotrophic microbial communities BRH/23 (SPAdes) (version 2) | ecosystem: Environmental > Aquatic > Deep subsurface >...
ACGCACGAAAGCCCCTATGGCACCATTGTCTCCTCATGGAAAAGGAATGGACGAACGGTTGATTACCAGGTGTCGGTTCCGGCAAACAGCACGGCCACGCTCCAGCTTCGGGGAGCAAAAGTCGAAGCGGGAGGAAAAAATTTGACGAAAAACACCAGGCTGAAAATTCTGGAAGAAAATAAGAATCAGGTGATTTTGGAGCTTGACGCGGGCGATTATCACTTTTCAATCCGGTAGATTGGTATGACCTGGTATTTTTGTGGGAGAAATCTGAACCCGACAAATGTCCTTAAAAAGGAAAAGCTTGCAGAAAACTGCAAGCTTTTTTGTTGACCCGCCAGGGCTCGAACCTGGACTCTTCTGAACCAAAATCAGACGTGTTGCCAATTACACCACGGGTCAATCATTCAGTGTCTTTTCTTTAAAGACGCTGCAAAAATATAAAAAAAATCAAACCCCAAACCTTTTTCAATGAAAAAAATTGAGCTTTTTGAATGTGCAACGCCTTAGGTGATTTTAGTTGGCGTTTTGTCAATCGACGGCGCGGTTTTACCTTGCCGCCAAAAGTTTTTTTAGCAGCTTTTTCCCACGCGATCGGATTCCGGCGGAACCATGAAACTCCATTTCGTGTTCAATCAGTTGCATGAGCTCGGGTTTGAGGTCCGGGACGGTTTCAGTAATTTCGAACAGCAATTGCATGGCATGCACGCGGATGGCGATTGGTCGTGAAGCATCGGCAAATACGCCCAGACCAAAATCCCAAAGCGTGCCCAGTTGGTCTTGAGGGAGCGGATTTAGACTGACAAGTTTTAGCAAGTGCCGCAGCTTACTTTCATTCTTGGTCAGCGGCAGTGCTTCAATAAAGCGGGGAATGTACGCACGAACCAGCTCCGGCTTCTTTTCATGGATCCGGTCCATGATCCAAACGGCCCGCCAGGTTTCTTTTTGCGGAGCATTCAAGCCGATATCTACTAAATCTTCAATTTGATCGGGGTATTCAATCAGGTAATCAACCAGCACATGAATGTTCTCCCAAGTGTCGAGCAGGGCATAAAAGTCGGTTTGTTTCATCACAGTCATTCAAAAAAGAATAACCAAAGATAAGACCTTGTCAAATAGGAAGAAAAGAGCTTGGCGAAAGTCCGTTAAATAATAACGATCGCTGAAAAGAGCAGCGACCAGCCCAAAATGGACAGAACCATGTATGCAAAGACATGCTTTCGTCGGGAGTAATAGCGGTTGAGTAGGAAGGCTCCAATCGGAATGCTCAGCAGTACCGGCGTGGCAATGATGATTCCAATGAAGCCATACCGGTTGCGAAACCGCACAAACAAACGCCTTTTTTTCATTGAGCCGGAGAAATTGGGTTTCCATTTTTGAGAAAGCCGGCTGAGGTCGATGTTGAATCGGGTATTGAAAAATCCAACGATTTTAATGTGGCGCCGCTTTAGCAATCGAAGCAGCGCGGCACTGAGGTAGTAGAAAAAGAAAAAGCCGCTGATTCCACCAATCGTTACGACAAGGATTGCCTGTGTCGCATCGAGGCCGATCAGCAAAGCATAAGGAAAAGTAACTGAATACTTTACCATGGCTAACAGAAAAACGTGAATTAATTTAACGACTCCAAAAAGATCCATTATCGAACATTGTTTTCATAAATAACAACTGCAAAGTTGTCGAAATGTTTTTGGTAAGAGGCTCAAAATTAGCGCTATTTTATAATTTCTTAACCTTGAGCGGTACCATCATTTAACATTGATTAAAGCCATCTTATGTCATGCGGGTAATTACTTTTTTCTACCTTTACCCACACAAACAGGATGTTGAGTGGGAACGAAGGCCTGGGATTAAAAAGCAATCTGTACGCTGATTAAATGCCAGGTGGTGAGCGGATCAAGAAAAATGATACTTGGGTGGTTGACCCAAAAAAACGAAAGAAATGAGTAAAGAACAAATGTGGTTTCACGAAGGTGGCTGGTTTTCGAAAGATGAACCTAAAGCACATGCATCAATCAATATTACCGAATTTTACAAACACTTTCATGCTCACCCTGATCGTTGGACAGCGGTGTTTGAGTTTTTAACCAAAGAACTGAAATCAATGGCTCCGGGGAAATATCCCTTGCTTGGCGATCAGGTGTTTGCCACGGTGTCAGAGTACCAAACCAAATCTCCGGAAGAAGCCAGGTGGGAGGCGCATCGAAAATATATCGATTTGCAGTACCTGATTGAAGGCGAGGAACGCATGGGACAAATGCCGCTGAGTAGCGCCCTGGCACCGCAGCAGTACGACGCAGACAAGGATTTGATCTTCTTTGGAGAACAGGAAGGCGAGTATTTTACAGCCACACCAAGTTGTTTCTTTTTGTTTTTTCCTGAAGATGTCCACCGGCCGGGAATATTGATCGAAGAGTCGAAGCCGGTGAAAAAGCTCGTCATTAAAATTGCTGTTGCTGAATAGAAAACGCTGTTTTTATGGAACGCTTGTGCCGCTTTGTGGTTAGTAGTAGCGCTGAGTTTTTAGCGTTTCATAAATGGAAATATTCATGAGAAGCAACAAAAACAAGTAGCCAAAATCTTCAATAGGAATCGTAAATACCCGGATGTTGAGTATGTGTGCACTGTGATATTCGACCACCGGTAGGGCTGTTAGTACCCCGTTAACAAGCAGAAATGGCAGCAGCGAGATCAGATAGGTGCCATAAAACTTGGTGAGGTGCTGCTTAAACTGGTTTCGGAAGATGACATAGCCCAAAAAGATGGCGGCAAACAAAAAGTTGAAAAAGGTGTAGAGTTGGCCGCGGTTAAACAAGCTGAGCAAGGCAAAAACCACAATCAGGATCAGGCTAATGGCGACAAACAAGTTTGGAAATTCATACCGCTGAAAATAAAAGTTGATCACTTCGTAGATAAATACGCAGGCATAAGGTACAATCAGAAAAAACAACCACTCTTCAACCGGTAATCCATAAAAGTAGGAACCTACGACGTATTCGTGATTAAAACTCCAAATGCCGGCTGCTGTAAACTGGATATCCCAGTAGATAAACACGACAGCCGTAATCAAAATCGCCGGGAACAGGTATTTCCACCGGGTCCAGAAATGAACATTTTTATCGAAACTCAGCGCCAGCGGAATGGCAATGGTACCCAACAATAACCCTGCATAGGTGAAGGCTTGTAAATCCATCTACAAAATATTAAACTCGTTTTTTAGATAAGCGTTGGCCAAAAGATACATTTTTTTTGGATTGGAAACCCGGTAACGCTTTTTCAATATCTGAGAGGGATGCGCTTTTTTGATTTTGCGGAACAGCCGCAGGTAGTATATGTAAGCCAGATAAACGCCAAAGCGCACTTCTTTTTTCAGTGCTTTCAAACCCTGGAAGGCATCGGCAAAATCGCGCTCAATTTCGCGTTCAATTTGCGCTTTGGTCTCTGCATCAAACTGGTTGAAGTCAATGTTCTCGAAATAGATCCGGCCTTTATTTTCGAAATCGTCCTGGGCATCGCGTAAAAAATTTACTTTCTGAAAAGCGGCTCCCAGCTTGCGGGCCGGTGTAACCAGTTGTTCATACTGCTCAGGTTCTTTGGCATAAAACACGCGCAGGCACATCAGTCCAACCACCTCGGCCGATCCGTAAATATAGGTTTTCAGCAGAAGTGGGTCGTAAGTCGTTTTGTGCAAATCCATTTCCATACTATACAAAAAGGCATGAATCAAGTCCAAATCAATTTGGTAACGGTGAACAGCATCCTGGAAGCTGTCCAGAATTGGGTTGATGCTGAAGCCGCGTTCGATGGCTTTGAACGTTTCGAGCTTGAACTCGGCAAAAATCTCTTCCTGGTTCTGCTCAAAAAAGGTATCCACAATTTCGTCGGCATAGCGCACAAATCCATAGATGCTGTAAATCCCGGAGCGGTATTTTTTATTCAGCATGCGAACACCCAGCGAAAAGGACGTGCTGTAATTTTGGGTGGTGATCCGACTACAATCCAGGTTGTTTTTACGATAAAGTTCCATGGTCTTTTAAAATTCGTTGGGTTACTAATCTTGAACTAATCACTGTCATTGGCAGGCCGGTTCCCGGAACTGTTGAGGCACCGGCGTAATACAGGTTTTTATATTCTTCGTCTTTGTTCGATGGTCTGAAACCGCCTACCTGGTTGAGGTCGTGAGCTAAACCCAGGCCGCTTCCCTGGTACAGGTTGAACGCGCTTTCCCAGTCTATGGGCGAATAAACCGATCGGGATTCCGTGTGGCCGGCAAAGTCAAAGCCGGTGCGCTCACCCATGTCGGCAATAATGGCATCGGCAATTTCGTCGGCATCGTCCCAGTTGGCTTTGTAGCGAAGGTCAGGAACCGGGCATAGAATAAACACGCTTTCTTTTCCTTCGGGCGCGTACGCCGGGTTGTGCATCGACTGAATGTTGACGTAATAATAAGGCTTGTCGAGTTTGATTGTATTTTTGAAAATCTTTCCGGCGTACTCCTTGAAATTGCGCCGTAGAAAGTAGTTGTGATGATACATGTTGGTCACCTTGGTGTCGAGCCCCAAATAGATGGTGAGTGGAGCCAGGGTCCATTTTTTCTGGTCGAGCTTTTTGGGTGCGTATTTTTTTCGTTGTAGAATTTGGCCACGGAAGGACGCCGCATCAGCGTTCACCACAAATAAATCAGCTGCCCACTTTTTTCCGGTTTGGTCATAAAAGGCAGAAATCTGATCATTGGTTTTCTCGAAACGCTCAATTTCAACGCCGTAGTGCATCTTTACATTTCGCTGCTCGAGTTCTTTTACCAGGCCTTCCACAATTTTGTACATACCACCTTTTACATTGTGATAGCCATCGTGCACCAGCTCGGTGTAGTTGAGCATGGAGTAAACAGCCGGGGTGTCGAAAGGCGTGGCGCCCAGGAAAAAGCCAACTAGCGAGAAGATGACCTTCACCTCAAACGAGTCGAAGTTTTTTTCCATTTCGCGCCACATCGAGTAAAACATTTTGGGCGCATGTTTGATCGGTACCCGAGTCAGCTGGAGCAAATAGCCCAGCAGACTGTCGAAATTTTGCTTGATGACAATATTCTCCGTATCGTGAAAAATTTCACCGGCTGATTTCAGGAAACGCTCTAGTTTCTTTTCCAGATCCGGTTCAATGTTTTTGAATTCTTCGGCCAGCTTTTTTAGGTTTTTGTGAATGAGATAGGAGCGATCATCGCCTTCAAAATGAACGGAGTATAGCGGATCAAGTTCGACAAACTCGAAAGGCATTTTAATTTTGCAGTAGTCAGCCAGCTCTTTAAACTCGTAACTCATGCTAAAAAAGGTGGGCGCCATGTCAAATTTGAACCCGTCTTTCTCCAATAAATTCAGACGACCTCCCGGGCGATGGTATTTTTCTACCATTTCAACTTCGTAGCCGTCAGTCGTTAGTCGAAGAGCTGTAGATAAGCCGGCCAATCCGGTTCCGATGATCAATACTTTCTTATTCATCTTTTTGTTTAAGCATTTTTATAATTCTTTAAACAATTTAGTCGCGAAATGTTTTTAAGTAATTGAAAGTTTTTTTTGCTTGCCGAAATTCGACGAGCTATTTTATTGCTGAAATTGAAAGGCTAACTTGCTGAGGCAAAATTTAGCCGGAGGGTCGCCTTACATTAAAGTTACGAAGAAATGAATCAAAAGAGATCAAAAGTTGCGGTCATTGGCGCAGGAATTGGTGGATTGGCCACAGCCATTCGTTTGGCACGGCTGGGCATACCTGTTGAGGTGTTTGAGCAGGCGGCTTACCCGGGTGGAAAGATCAGGGAGTTCAGACAGGCGGGCTTTCGGTTCGACAAGGGCCCTTCGTTGTTCACCTTGCCCGACTTGGTTGACGAACTGCTGGATGATGATTTGAAGTTTGACTATCGGAAGCTGGAAGTCATCACCCAATATTTTTTTGAAGATGGAACACAGCTAACGGCTTTTGCTGATGTGGATCGGTTTGCTGAGGAGGTGGAGCAAAAAACCGGAATTCCCGTATCGGGCGTGCTTGATTACCTGAAACAGGCCGAAAGGATTTACCAGCTGACGGCACCGGTTTTTATTTTCAACGCTTTCCATCGCCTGCAAAAATTATTGACCTGGGATAATTTGAAGCGACTGCTTCAGTTTTTTCGGCTGAAAGCGTTTTCCACGCTTCATCAAATCAATGTGAAGGCATTTCCCGATAGCCGGCTGGTGCAATTGTTCGACCGTTACGCGACTTACAACGGATCCAATCCCTACAGAACGCCGGGCACGCTGAGTGTTATTTCGCATTTGGAGCACCAGTTGGGCGCCTATTTCCCAAAGCAGGGCATGTATCAAATTGTGGATTCGCTAATGGAACAGGCCATGCGATTAGGCGTTCAGTTTCATTTTAGTACGCCGGTCAGCCAGCTTGTTGTTCGCAGCGGCCAATTGACCGGGATTCGGGTGAATGGATTGGAGCGGAATTTTGGGCTGGTGGTCAGCGACATCGACATTCATCAGTTCTATTCCAAACTTCTTCCGGATAAAAGGCGCTTGGAAAAAATTAAGCGGACAGAGCCTTCGTCTTCAGCTTTAATTTTTTATTGGGGAATGAAAAAGCGTTTTCCGAAGCTGGATTTGCACAATATTTTTTTCAGCAAAAATTATAAAGAAGAGTTTGCCTGTTTGTTCGAAACGAAAACCATTTCAAACGATCCCACGGTTTATGTGTTTATCAGCAGTAAAGAAGTTAAAACCGACGCACCTTCCGGAATGGAAAATTGGTTTGTGATGGTGAATGCGCCGGCCAATGTTGGGCAAGATTGGACGAGCTTGAAAACGGAGGTTCGCCAATCGATTTTAACGAAATTGAATCGGCTGTTGGATGAACAGCTCGAAGCACATATTTTGTTTGAAGAAGTGCTTGATCCGGTGAAGATTGAAGATCAGACCGGCTCGTTTCAGGGGGCCATGTACGGGCCAAGTTCCAACAGTCCGTTTGCGGCCTTTAACCGGCATGCCAACTTCCGGCGCGATTTGCCGGGTTTGTATTTTGTTGGCGGCAGCGTGCATCCCGGAGGAGGCATCCCGCTGTGCTTGTCGTCGGCCAAAATTGTAGCCGAAATGGTAGAAGAAAAAATGAAACGATGATGAAAGAAAATCCTGTCGTGATCCGGTCCGTCAAAATTGTGATTGCCATCCTCTATTTGGTTGGCATCCTGGGTTTTTCGTTTGAAGCGACTTACTCGCTTTTTGTTTTGCTGACGCCGGTAAATTTGCTGCTGACTACTTTGCTGCTGCTCTATTTTCAGCGGAAATGGTCAATCAAAACGGCCTTTGTGCTGATCGGTGTCGCCGGCATTGGATTTGTCACCGAGCTGATTGGCGTGAACACCGGGCTCTTGTTTGGTGACTATGAATACGGGCCGGCACTCGGCATCCAGCTGATGAACACCCCCTTGCTGATTGGCGTCAATTGGCTGATTTTGGCCTACGGCGTGTTCGTGCTCTTCGACAAAATTAACCTACGCTGGTATTTTCCATTTATCGGCGCGTTGCTGATGGTTGCCTTCGATTTTGTGATGGAACCGGTGGCCACCGCCCTGAAGATGTGGTCGTGGGAAACGGTGCAAATACCGCTGAAAAACTATGTGGATTGGTACCTGGTTTCGCTTTTGATTTTTGCATTGATGCGGGCAGCGCGTTTGCAACTAAACAACCGGCTGGCGGTTTGGATTTTGTTGATTCAATTCGTATTTTTTCTTGGTTTGAATCTGATTTTAAAACTGATATGATGGGCGTACTCATTGCGATTGTGGTCTTGCTGTGCTGGCTGGCACATTTAACCTACAGCTTGGTTTTTTTGCAGGCCGAGCCCAGTTCGGTGTGGACCTATTTTCATGTTGTTGTGCAGGCTTATTTGTACACCGGTTTGTTCATCACCGGACACGATGCCATGCATGGGCTCATCAGCAAAAAAAGAAGCGTGAATACTTTGTTTGGCTGGATTTCGTCCTTACTTTTTGCCGGGCTTTCCTACCAAAAATTGCGAACCAACCATTATTTGCACCACCAATTTCCCGCTACAGAGAAAGACCCGGACTATTATATTCGGTCGCAAAATTTCTTCGTTTGGTGGTTTGTTTTTCTGAAACGGTATGCGACCATTTGGCAGTTTCTCTTGATGGCCGTGGCTTTCAATATTCTAAAAATTTGGGTTGGCGTGCCCGAGCTCATCGTTTTTTGGATTGTTCCGGCCGTGCTGGCAACCTTTCAGTTGTTTTTTGTGGGCACCTACCTGCCGCATCGTGAGCCGCATTCCGAAAGCATGCAGCCCCACCGGGCACGTAGCCAACGCGGACCACATTGGTGGGCCATGTTAAGCTGTTACTTTTTTGGCTACCATTGGGAGCATCACGAAATTCCGCGCGTGCCGTGGTGGCAACTTTACAGCGAAAAAGACAAACGGAAAGGAGAGCGTTCGGCATGATTCCATCAAACCACGATCCGCTGACCATTTGGTTTTTCGATCTTTACTTTCGCCTGCGCATGTTCTTCCAGTTTCGCGGGATGGAGATTCATGGCGAAGTTCCCGCTGCCGGAAAGCCGGTTCTTTTGCTGCAAAATCATTTTAGCTGGTGGGATGGCTATTGGTCTTTTTACCTGAGCCGGCATATTTTCAAGCGAAAATTTCACGTCATGATGTTGGAGGAGCAGCTGCGCAGGCGGATGTTTATCAACCGCTGTGGAGCGTTTTCGGTGCGGAAGGATTCGCGCGAGCTGATTGAAAGCCTGAACTATGCCGTTGCATTACTTGATGATCCAACCAACTTGGTTTGTTTGTATCCGCAAGGGCAGATTCAATCGCAACACCAAACGCCGATTGCTTTTGAACGAGGTGCCTCGTGGATTTTAAAACGATCGAAGTTGGATATTCAGGTTTGCTTTTGCGTTTGTCTGGTCGATTATTTCAGTCGTGCAAAACCAGTGGTTCGTTTTTATTTGAAATCGTACGAAGGCGCCAAAACAAGCGCGGCTTTAGCAACTGCCTACAACGAGTTTCGTCATCAATGCATAACAAAACAAGATGAGTAACCTGCTTCTGATATCAATGAGTTTACTGGTGTTGATGATTTTACGCACCTTGGTGGCGGTGGTGAATGCGGCAGGCAAACCTTTTTTGCCTGTGGCAAAATGCAAGCCGGGCGGAAAAGTATCCATCTTGATTCCGGCCAGGAATGAAGAGGAAAATCTTCCGCGGCTATTGAACTCGATTCTCCGGTTGGATTATCCGGAGGTTGAAGTTTGGGTTTGTGATGATCATTCCTCTGATCATACTTGGCAAATTTTGAAGGAATGGAAAGCGAAAGATCCGCGCATTGGCTATTTTCAGGGCGAACCGCTTCCGCCTTCGTGGAGTGGAAAAAACTACGCCTGTCATCAACTGGCAAAAAAAGCAACGGGCGATTATTTGCTGTTTGTCGATGCAGATGTTACGCTGGCAAGCCATTCGCTTGAAAAGGCGCTGGCCTTTTTTAATTCCAGGCAATTGGCCTTGTTAACGATTTTTCCGCGTCAGTTGATGCAGAGCAATGCGGAACGTATAACTGTGCCGTTCATGAACTGGGCTTTGTTGAATTTATTGCCCCTGCTCGCGGTCCTGAAATTGAAAAACCCACTGTTTGCTGCGGGTAATGGCCAGTTTATGCTGTTCGATGCCCTTCACTATAGAAAGAATTGTTGGCATAAAAAGGTTAAAGCCAGTTATGTTGAAGATATTTTGATCGTTCGGATGGTGAAGGAGCAAGGGCATCGGGTTGCTGTTTTGTTGGGTAACAACGATGTTTTTTGTCGAATGTATCAAAGCTACCGGGGCAGTTTACAAGGCTTTTCTCGAAATGTTCATGAGTTCTTTTTGGGAAGCCGCATCTTGATGATCCTGTTTTGGATTTCCCTGTTGGCCACGCCTGTTGCTCTGTTTTTAAGCTGGTCGTGGGTTGGGCTGCTGGTTTACCTGGGCTTGTTCATCATCAACCGCCTGGCTGTTTCCGGTGCCAGCTGCGAAAAGTTGGGGGCAAGTCTCCTGCTACATCCGCTGAATATCCTATTTTTTACCCATTTAATTTATGCCAATCTTGGTCTTCGAATCAAAAAAAACGGACAATGGAAAAATCGTACCCTAGCAGGATAATGACTCTCGTAACAGTGATTTTGCTGATGCTGGCACCGGGGGCTTCCGGAGCTGACCGGGAAGCCTTCCGCTGTCAGTTTCACCAAGCGTATCTCAAAGGCGACATGAGCCGGTGGCTTCAATGGGCCGAAGAAATTGAATCGAAACATCCAGATGATCGTGAGTGGATTTTGCTGGCCCTGCAAAGCCGATACGGGCTCATTGGCTATTACTTCGGAACGGATCAAACGAACAAAGTTAAGCCGGTGCTGAACGAGGGCGAGCGTCGCTTGCAAGCCTTGCTTGAACGGTATCCCGAAGATGCCAGGCTGCTGAGTTTGCAGGGAGCTTTTCTGGCATTCAAAATAGGCCTGGCAAAGTATAAAGCGCCTTTTTTGGGGCCAAAAGTAGAAGCATCGGTGCAGCAGGCCCTGAAGCTCGACCCCAACGAACCCATGGCCTGGCTCGAAGCGGGAAATTCGCTGTATAACCGGCCGGCTCTTTTTGGGGGCGACAAGCTGCAAGCTATTGAAGCCTACAAAAAGTCGCTGGCCTTGTTTGAGCAGGGTGATGAAACCTGCAACTACCTGAAAGTGTTGGTTCAGGTGTTTATCATGAAAGGGTATTTTGAAACCGAACAGCGCGAACTTTACCAACGCACACGGCAACAATTGGAGAATGAATATGGAAAACTACCGTGGTTAGATGATTTTTTGCCAGCAACAATGCTCGATTAATTCCTATCGCACCGGATAGTAAATCACGGTCACCCATTTCGATTCATCCGGCTGTTGCTGGGGATCCGTCAGGTATTTTTCCATGGGGCTGCCGGCCAGTGTCAATCCATTTTCAGGTATCCAGCGCTGAATAAAACTGTGGGTTTGATCCAGGTTCTCGTACGAGCCGATGTGGTCAGCCGTGGCATAAGTTCGCGACGGCATTTTGCCCGACAACACCGCGCCCTGCTGCTCAATGCCATAATCCACCGGAATGCCACATTCCAGGTCGATTCGGTTTCCGTCAATTTTGTGATAAATGGCATAGGGCATGTCGGTCATCACCAAGTCGTGCCGTTCAATCAGGTTCATCAGCTGGCTGTAAACCTGGCCCATTTGTGTCGACACCGCTTCCAGTTCCACCTCCTCGCGTATGCTGATGTAGTTAAATTCAGGAAGCTTGACAAGTTCAACAATCGGGCGCCCTTCCTGGACGATGGTTTCTGCAACCACCTTCAAGTTGGCAATTCCCGTTTCAAAATCGCTTCCAATCATCGATTCAAAAAAGAGTCCCATCCACCGGGCAACGGGATTGTTTCCCAAGTCGGTGTCGAACGCCCAGGTGATTGCTGTCTGTCCGTGTTTTTCTTCAAATAAAAAATAGCTGGTTGAAATTCCTTCTTCCATGAAATTCATTTCGGTGGCAATCGAATCGTAGGGAACTGATTCGGTAATGGTCAGCTTTCCCGCGCCCAGGTTGGGGTTATCACTGTTCCAGGTGTAGGCCGCGTTTTTTCCAATGCCGGTGTTTTCAAATTCGACTTGCATGTCCGGATCCATCTGCATCCAGACGGCCCACTTGTCCCAGGTGTGGAGGTTATTCACCTGGTTAAAAACAACTTTGGCCGGAGCAGCAATCGTGCCTGTTCGCTCAACGTGAACGTGGCGGGGAAGGAAGTAGGCGACGACCAACATGGCCAAAAGAATAATGCCAAGGCCTAACAGAAATTTTCTAAACGTTTTCATAGGTAGCTTTTTTGAACTGTTTTTTTTTGCTCAATAAAATTGAAAAAAAAGATACAAAAATATTAGTGAATCCCTGTGATTAAAGTCCAGCTTGTTCTTACAATATTACCAAAGCATTTTTATGAATGTAGATTATTTAATACACTTGTACTAACTTTACCATCAACTTAACGAAGACCTTTTATGCCTGCTCACCTGAAAGAAAATGATCAGACCTTGTGGTCGAAATTTCTTCACGGCAACGAACAAGTGCTGTCACTCATCTACTTACGGCATGCCAACGCCCTGTTTGATTATGGTTGCAAAATGACTTCGGACCGCGATTTGGTGAAAGATGCGATTCAGGATATTTTTTGCACCCTGATTCGGAATCGTGAAAACTTGTCAGGTACCGACAACATTCGCCTTTATCTTTTTAAAGCGATGAAACGTAAATTGGTGCGTGAAATTCAGAAGGCACATCGGCTTCAACATGTTGATGCTGAATCCACCGTCCGATTTGACCTGGCTTTTTTGCACAGCTTTGACCATACCGAGTTTGAACTGACCGAGCGCCAGAAAAAGGAACTGGTTGAAGCCATTGATTCGCTGACCGATCGGCAAAAAGAAGCCATTTACCTGCGATTTACCCGGGGCCTGGACTACAAGGATATTTCGATGATTATGAATTTAAACTACCAATCGTCGCGGGCACTGATTCATCGTGCCATTGCTAAACTTCGTGAAATCCTGTCGGTTAAGTCTGATATTTTCAACCAATCTTTCCTTGTTTTATTCCTTCGAAATATAAAACCTGTTGTTTAGCAGGTATTTTTTTCTGAAAAATCCATCAACAAAAAGCAAGTCGCTGTCTTTTGTGGGCAGAACTTGTAAAGATGGAGAAGTATAAAAACTACACACCCGAGGATTTTTTAGCGGATGATTATTTCATTCAGTGGTTGAATGATCCCACGGAGGAGCATGAAAAATTCTGGAAATCATTTATCGAAGAATTTCCTGAGCAGAAAGTGAATGTGGAGCAGGCCAAGTTTATTGTCAGTATGTTTCAGCACGAGCATGAAAAACTGAGCCTGGATGAAACCTACGACATTTGGAACGGCGTGCTTCGAAGTGCCAAGCGCCCAAAAGTCCGGAAGCTGGTTCGCATGTTGCGCTATGCAGCAGTGCTGTTACTCATGTTTGCCTCGGGCGCCCTGGCTTTTTACCTGTATGAAAACTCGCGCGAACTGCACTACGACCTGACTGAGTTGAATGAGTCGGGCAGCAATGAAGCCAAAATCATTCTATCCGACGGCTCCGAAGTTTCGCTGGAACAAAAGGAATCGGCCATTACCTATGGCAGTACCGGCAGCCAGCTCATCGTCAACAATGATACCATCAACCAAAATCAACTCGAAGGCAGGGAATATATGAACAAGGTGATTATTCCCTACGGAAAAAAATCGATGATTACCCTTTCCGATGGCACCAAAGTGTGGTTGAATGCCGGAAGCCAGTTGATTTATCCCTCTGTTTTTCTTCGGAAAAAGCGCGAAGTGATGCTGATTGGGGAGGCTTATTTCGATGTGGCTAAAAATAAGGAGAAGCCATTTGTCGTGCGCACCTCGGATATGAATGTGCAGGTGCTTGGAACCCGCTTCGATGTGTCGGCCTATCCCGAAGATGATTTCGTAGCTGCTATTTTGGAAGAAGGAAGTGTTGGTTTGGAAATTAAGGGGAATGGTGTCATTCAAAAAGATCAGCAAATCCTGCTGGTGCCCAATCAAAAGCTGACCCTGAACAGAGAAAGCCGCGAAACAACACTGCGCGTGGTTGATGTGAGCATGTACACGTCGTGGAAAGAAGGCGTATTGAAATCAGAATCTGAAGATCTTAACCGGCTGATTAAAAAGATTGAACGCTACTACAACGTTCACATCAGCCTGAAAGACCCGCTAGTTGGAGCTTATAAGATTTCGGGAAAACTCGATTTGGAGAAAAGCCCCGAAGAAGTACTCAATATTATCAAACTAACGGTTCCGATTGATTGGGCCAAAAAAAGCAACGGAGATTTTATTGTTATGAAGAAATAAATTTCAAAAAAAAACCGGAGAATACCGCCATATCCTCCGGTTAGCCCAAGGGCTCTGATTATTAGTCGTTAAACTAAACGTTTTAAAAGTATGAAAAAAAAGTCGTATCAAAGAATCTTTCATTCAAGTGGAGGATTCAAAAAAATGTTCCTTGTTATGAGGTTATCTGTATTATTGCTTCTGCTCAGTGTTTTAAGCGCTGTTGGGAACAGCTATTCGCAAAGCACAAAATTCTCGCTTAGGCTAAACAATGCCACCATTAAGCAAGTGTTCACCGAAATTGAAGAGAACAGTGAATACATTATTGTTTATTCTGACGACATCCTGGATGTCACGAAAGAAGTGTCGGTGATCGTCAAAAATTCTTCGGTCGAAAAAATTCTGGATCAGATTTTTTCCGGAACAGCGGTCGATTACACCATCAAAGACCGGCAGATTGTCATTACCCAACGGGCCGAAAATCCACTGCCTGCCATGGGGCAACAAGCCGAAAACTTGGTCAGCGGCAAGGTGGTCGATTCGGAAGGACAACCTTTGCCCGGAGTGACGGTGTTGGTCAAAGGAACCACCACCGGAACCATCACCGATTTTGACGGGGCATTCAATCTCTCAATCCCTGATGATGCCCAAGTGCTGGTGTTTTCTTTTGTTGGCTTTCAGCCGCAGGAAGTAGCGATTGGCAACCGCAGCACGTTCAACATTCAACTGGTTGAAGATGTCCTTCAGATTGAAGAAATTGTGGCTGTTGGTTATGGTGTTCAGCGTAAAAGTGACCTGACTGGCGCCATGAACCGTTTGACGGAAGATGACATGAATAAAAGTGTGGCGACCTCGCCGGTGGAAATGATGCAGGGACGTGTTTCGGGTGTCAATATCACCCAAAACAGCGGGGAACCCGGAAGTGGCATGTCCGTTCGTATTCGTGGTTCCAACTCCATTCGTTCGGGGCAGGAACCGCTGTATGTGGTTGACGGAATTCCTCTGGATAACGCCGATGTTACACCAAACGGCGGAACAGCTGCCGGGATCAACGAATCATCAAACAAAAACCCGATCAGCTTTCTCAACCCGGAGGATATTGAGTCGATCGATATTTTAAAGGATGCTTCGTCAACGGCTATTTATGGTGCCCGGGGTGCGAATGGCGTGGTGATCATCACCACCAAAAAAGGGAAAAAAGGCGAAGGCACGCTGAACTATGACGGTTATGTGGGGGTGTCGCAAATCCGCGAGAAGATGGATATGCTCACTGCCGATGAATTCCGTTCCTATACCAAAGCCGATGGAACAAAACTTTCGGATATGGGAGCCAATAACAACTGGCAGGATGAGATTTTTGCCACGGGAATTACACAAAGCCACAACCTGTCATACGGTGGCGGAACCGATAACTTCACCTACCAAACCTCATTGGGCTATTTGGACCAGGAGGGGATTATTGAATCAACAGGCGTACAAAAGCTGAATGGTAAGATTAAGGTTTCGCAAAAAGCCTTTGAAGGGCGCCTGAATTTGGTTGGAAGTTTGATCGCTTCGCATGTAGAAGATTATCGGGCGCCAATTTCCGAAACCGGAGGTTTTGAAGGTGACCTGATTCTTTCAGCCTTGAAGCTGAACCCAACCTTCCCAATCTATAACTCCGATGGTTCTTACTATCAACATGCCATTGACCAGCGCAACCCGGTGGCCATGATCGATCTGGTGGACGACGAAACCCAAACCGACCGGATCCTGGCCAACATGTCGGCTGAATACCAGATCGTTCCTAATTTGAAGTACAAAATCAATGTTGGCTTTGACCGCACCGTGGCCGAGCGCCGCGTGAACCAGGATAAGGAATTGAGTTACCTGACCAACAAAGGGGAAGCGGACATCAACGCCATTTCGGCCAACAACCGCTTGATTGAAAACTATGTGACCTATTCGAAAGATGTTGGAAGCGACAACCATTTTGATTTCCTGGCCGGCCACGCCTACCAGTTTATGAAAGTCGCCACTTCGGAGATGAATGTCAACGGATTTGAGGTGGATGATATCAAGTACACCGACAACCTCGAATATGGCAACTTTTCTTCCGCCGACGTGAACTCATCAGCCTACGAGCGCGAGTTGCAATCGTTCTTCGGACGGGTCAACTACAATTACAAAGACAAGTACCTCTTTACTTTTACCGGCCGTTTTGATGGTTCTTCCAAATTTGGTGAGAACAAGAAATACGGATTTTTCCCATCGGCGGCCTTTGCCTGGCGACTTTCTGAAGAAGATTTTATGGAAGGAGCCACCAACCTAAGCAACCTGAAAGTACGCCTGGGATGGGGATTAACCGGAAACCAGGAAATTCCAGATAAGATTTCTTTGTTGGCAGTCGGAACCACGCCTTCAGCCAATGGCTATTTTAACGGCGCGCTTTCTCCGGGAATCACGTTCCTGAGAACACCAAACCCCGATATTCAATGGGAAACCACCATTCAAACAAACTTTGGGATCGACTTTGGATTTTACCAAAATCGCCTGTCGGGAACCATCGATGTTTTCAACAAAACCACCGAAGATGTTTTGTTGGAAATTCCGGCAAAAGCTCCTGCCGCTACACAAACGCAATGGCAGAATGTGCCTGATTTAAAAATCATCAACAATGGTATTGAGCTGGGCGTGAATGGTTTGGTGGTTGATCGTAATGACCTGAGCTGGGAGTTGGGCGTGAACTTCGCTTACATTAAAAATGAGGTCAAGGATTTGCCGGTAAAACTGATTGAGACCGGTAATGCCAGCGGACAGGGATTGAGTGATACCCGGGTGCAGATTATCACGAACGGACAGCCGGTTGGAACCTTCTATGGCATGGTGTTCGAAGGTTTGGATGCCAATGGCCTGAGTACTTATAAAACAGACTCCGAAGGGAATGTTGTTCGAGAGTATCTTGGATCGGCCTTGCCCGACATCACCTACAGTTTTACTACGAAGTTAAACTATAAGAAGTTTGACCTGAGTATGTTCTGGTATGGCTCCGAAGGAAACAAAGTGTACAACAACACAGCCAACACCCTGTTCTTTAAAGGGCCTTTAAACAATGGTTACAATGTCACCAAGGCTGTACTCGAATCCAACGAAAGTCCCTCCAACTCCAACGCGTTCTCTTCGCGATTTATTGAAGATGCTTCGTTCTTACGCTTGTCTAACCTGACCCTGGGATACACTTTCGACACCAAAGCCATCGACTGGTTAAGCCGGGCAAGGGTGTATGTAACCGGAAACAACCTGCTGTTGCTAACGGACTACAGTGGTTTCGACCCCGAAGTGAATGTGGACGCATCGGAGAACGGTGTCCCGTCCATGGGGATCGACTACACTACCTATCCCAAGCCGAGGACCTTTACTTTTGGCGTAAACTTTCAATTTTAACCTAAAAACTGAAACAAATGAGACACGATAAAATCATATTATTACTGACGGTACTGGGCCTGTTTGGGGCCGTGGGCTGTACCGATCTGGAAGAGAATGTGCTGGATGAACAACTGGGTGCTGACCTGATTAATAATCCGCAGAATATTCAAGCCCTGATCAACCCGCCGTATGGGAGTTTGCGCAGAACGATTGAATGGTACGACTACTGGGGCTTACAGGAGGTGACCACCGATGAGGTGATTATTCCGACCCGTGGGTCTGACTGGTACGATAATGGCGCCTGGCAAGAGTTGCACCTCCATACCTGGACGCCGGACCATGTGCGCATGAAGAACGTTTGGGATGCGCTAAGTCAGGGAGTTTCAAGGGCCAATACCGCCATTTACTACATTGGTCAGTTCGACCAGAATGCCACAACGGAGCAATACATTAATGAAGCCCGTTTTTTGCGTGCCTATTACATGTACCTGATTAATGACTTATACGGACAGGTGCCTTTCCGCGAAGCTGACGAGCTGGATTTTTCGGTCACTCCCCGCGTGATGGACCGCCAGGAAGCAACGGATTTTATTATTGAAGAAGTGAAGGCCGTTTTACCCAACCTGAAAACCAAAGCTGAGGTAGGTTCCGAGCGGGTAACTCAAGGTGCCGCCCAGGCCCTGTTGGCCAAAATCTATTTAAACCATGAAGTGTACACCGGAGAGGCCAAATGGGCCGATGCCATTACCTACTGCGACCAACTGATTGCTTCGCCTGATTATGCTGTGGCCGACGATTACTGGGCTATGTTCCAGAAACACGTAGCCGAGCACCCCGAGTTCATCCTGCGTGTTCCGATGGATGGCGATGTGACCATGGGCAGCGGCAGTGTTTGGGTGAACTTCACCTTGCACTACAACCAACTGTTTGGCAACTATACCAGTACCTGGAATGGCCCGTCAACCACCAAAACCTTCTTCGAAACCTGGGATATGGAGAATGATGCCCGTTTTTACGACGACCGGATCATGCCCGAAACCGGATTTAACCAGGGTTTTCTGGTCGGCCAGCAATATGGTATTGATGGCGAGGCGCTTACCACCAGGAATGGCGATCCGTTAATCTTTGTGCCGGATTTGGATTTGGAGAGTTCGCCTGAAAATGCGGGAGTTCGCGTGGTTAAATTTGCCCCGGATCCAAACATTCAGGATCAGTTCTCGTCTTCGAACGATGTGCCGATTATGCGAATCTCAGATATTTACCTGATACGTGCCGAAGCGAAGTTGCGCAGTGGCGATGAAGATGGTGCGCTCGACGATATCAACTATCTCCGCTCCAAGCGCAGTGCCGAGGGGAAAACGCTTCCTGCGCTGACGACGCTGACCCTGGATGATGTGCTGAATGAAAGAGGCTACGAATTGTATTGGGAAGGCCTGCGCCGGCAAGACCTGATCCGGTTTGGCAAATTTACCGGTGCCTACCAGGAAAAGCCGGTTACTGACGCGTCAAAAACCATTTACGCCTTGCCCACTTCGGCCATTGACGTCAACGAAAACTTAACCCAAAACCCGGGTTACTAAGCATCGCACGGTATTGCAACCGTTATCCGTGTTCATTGACAAGTTCTGACCCTCCCTGACGCGACTTCGTCGCGCCTTTCCCTCCCTGAAAATCAGGGAGGGCAGGGGTGGGTCAGGTATTCCATGGCATGGAAAGCTGAGGATGCGCGTTGAGAAATTTCCAACGATTGTAATCTAAGCCACAAAACCATGAGCAACCGCTGCCGATTGCAGGCAGTGGTTCTTTTCTCCGTTTCGCATAAAACGGGAAATCAAAAGATCTCGGAGTCAGTAGGATTTTGAGTTTTTGCGAATCATAACCGCTGTCCTGGGGGCAGCGGTTTCGTTTTTTGTGCCGGCGTAAGAAACTACCGGGTTGCGTGTCGATCGGGTGACTCAAAGTGATCCGATCAATAAAGCATAAACAAGCCACTGGGTATCGTCACGATTCCCGATCTCTGCTCCAATATGCCATAATCTGCTGAAGAACATAAAAAAGATGATTTTATTTATATTGATAATGTTTTAGCTTTATTGATTATTAATCAAAAATCAATCTAGCCTTTGTTACTTACCTGTCAAGTCGTTCACCCGAGGTCCGATCGCTAAGTTGCAAAGTCTTTTATTCATTAATTAAATTCTTTATACTATGGCATTAGATAATTTAATTTCCGTGCAATTCACGGATGAAGAAAAAGTAGCGCTCGACGGACATTTCGATGCAATTGAGGCGATCTTAAAGACTAAATGTATTAGTTTGACACCCGAACAGAGGCAAGCGTATGGCCGGCTGGGAAACAAAAGTGAAAACTGGTCGCGTAAGGTGCTCAACTACATGAACACCCAACCCAGCCTGACACCACCATTTATTGATTACGACGAAACGGTGGCTGACTTTGAAGCACGTCAGGTGCTGCAACCTCGTGCCGCTCGTGGCGAAGCGATTATGGATATGCTAAATGATACCCTTTTATTGCTGGGGTCTGATGTTTATGGCAGTTGTATTGCCTATTACCGTAATATCCGCTTGCTGGCCCGGCAAAATGTGAATGGCGCCAAAGCTGTTTACGAAGACCTGTCGGCCCAGTTTCCTGGAAAACCGAGGACTTAGTTGACAAATAGAAACGGGTGATAACGAAAGGCCCTGCAGTATTGATCTGCAGGGCCTTTCTCATGCTTTGAAAACAAGACGGCTTTACCCCTTGCCCAAGGGGTAATCACCCCTTGCATAAGGGGCAATCACCCCTTACATAGGGGGTAATCATCCCTTATATAAGGGGCAACAACCCCTTCGCTAAGGGGCTATCACCCCTTGTCTAAGGGGTAACCACCCCTTGCCTAAGGGGTATTCACCCCTTCCCCAAGGGGTCATCGCCCGTTCGGAAGGGGGTAAAACAAAGGAAAAGGCACAAAAAAAGGAAGCTCGTGATGGAGCTTCCTTTTTAATATCGGTTTGGTAAAAGAACCGGAGCGGCAGTTACTGAGAACTTTTCTTTGAAATTGAAGGAGAAAGAAGTGCCTGACTCCGGTTCAGTTTTTACGTTAATGATTTATGTTATTGCCAGCCAGTGTAACGATGACCAGCTTCCAGATAATCGTCTTTTACTGTCCCGTCCGCTTTGTACAGGATAACACGAAAAACGATACTGTCGTTGTTGATAACGCGACCGTCAACAATGTCAATCAATCCAGCAGCTTTGCCATTAACATCGGTTGCTCCGGTAACAGCAAAGGTTGTTTCTGACAACTTCGCACTCTTGACTTTGTAGCCACTTTCGTAGATATTGTCAATCCAAATGGAATCGGTGCCGGTGGCGGTGTTATAAAGCTGCAATTCGTAAAAACCATAAAGCAGTTCTGAATCGAGGCTGTATTCGCCCACTGTCCAGTCTCCCGATAATTCGAGAGACCCGGCATCTTCGACTTTATAGTCTTCCTGGCATGCTGAGAATCCAACGATTACCAGGAGCAGGAACATGTATTTTGTTATATTTTTCATTTGTATTCAATTTTAGATTATTGCTGTTTTGTTAGCGTCACATTATATCCAAAGTTCGAAGGAACCAAGAATACGCGGTGAGATATTGTTTCCGATGTAGGATTATAGACGCCATTACGTATGTCCCATGGTCCCCATGGAGAATCAGTTTTCAGACCTACGATGGTATTGTCTGCATTAATCATGATATAGCTCCTCAGGCGATAAGCGCTACCGTATCCGGCAACAACCTCGTAATACCCACCAAACATATCACTGACGAAGAAGATCCCTGGAGCCACCGTTGTAATAGTAACCGGGCCGCCGCTACTTCCTTCTCTTTGTCCAGCATAGGTGCCTGACAGATCAATTGCGGGAGCTGCCGGGTCATAAACGACAACTGTTCTGCTTGTTCCTGCGGAGAAACCATCTTGATTTTCTGCAGAATAAGTCAGCGTGTACACTCCTGGGGTGTCTGTATCAACATTACCGCTAATTTGAACTTGAGCCGTAACATCGTCTTCGCCCTCAAAAGCTGTGTAGCCAGGTTCCTCATAAGTTTCTCCTTTTGCGACAGTCATTTGAGATTCCCCTTCCAGTTCAAACGTCACAAAGTTTGTAATAACTGAAACGTCTTCAGTCGTAATATCCTTCTCACATCCAACAAACAGGATGCTCAATACGAAAAGGCTCGCGATTATTTTTTTCATCTTTCCTTTGTTTTAAAAGTTAATTTTGGTCCCACCAAACTTTATCTGTCAGAGCAGGCTGCGCTGGTGTGTTTTCATTGCTTGATACCGCAGCATCAGGATAATAGAAACGGGTTAACCATTTGCCATCGCCCAAATTGTTTTCATACGGCCGGATTCGGTCTCCGGGAGAGTATAAAGAAGGATCATCCATAATTTGACTTGCAGTTGCTCCTGAAACAGCCGGATACTCCGTTCTTTTGGTTTCAAACCAAGATTCGATGTTATTGACTAAAGCTAAAGCTGCCCATTTTTGCATCATAATTTGTTTGTGCGTGCCATCAAATTCATACGGTTTGCCAGTTCCATAAAGGTCCTCGCCAGGCGTGGTGATTCCATGAAGAGCCAAACTTGCATCAATCGCTGCTTCGTATGCGGTTTTAGCGGCGGCAGCACTGTTGTTATAACGTAATTCTGCTTCAGCAATAAAAAGGTGTAATTCAGCCATGGTGTACAAATAAATAGGCTGGGTAGCACCGACAATTGGAAAACTGAAATCTTGATTTTTAATTCCTGGAATAGTCTTTCCAGCGGGAAAGTTTCCATTGAATTCAGAAGAGCCTGTTGCCACTTCCCAAAGAAGACTAAGTCTGGGATCTGTATTGCTTGCCAGGTACGTAATAATGTTTCTGGTAGCCACATGATTGATTCCTCCCAGACGGTCGACCTCAGTATCGTACCACGAGTTTCGTTTGTTTTGTTCATCAGCGAATGAAGCAAACATTACGTCCATCGTCATGAAATTACCTTCAGCAATCAAAGCCTTGACTTCTGCTTCATGATTGGAAGCGGTCTCACTTTGGCGCATGAAGATTTTTAATTTCATGGCGTTGGCAAAGCCAATCCACTCGTCAATGTCAGAGCCTAACAGCATGTCAGTCGTAGCTACCATTTCGGTTCCTGTTACTTTGCTTAGCGCATCATTGATTTCAGCAACAATACCGTCGTAGACCACCTTGCCGTCATCAAAAACAGGATTCAGTATGTCGGTTCCCTGTAAGGCTTCCGTGTAAGGAACTTTGTCAAACAAATCAACCAATAATTGGTAGGTGTAGGCACGAAGAACAGTAGCGGCAAGGTAGTTGCCCCAATTTTCTTCTGTCTCTGCTGTTTCACGAATGTACTTCAGGTCATTCAATGCTCCGGCATAAAGTTCCGTGTACACATTGTCCATAAAGTCGGTTTTTACATCGAACTTATCGACGTTGTTGTATTGGTTTGCTTCAGGGGCTTGTGACCAATATTGGGCATAGAAACCACCAGTATTGAAGAGCATGCCACCAACCTGCACGGCAATGGACGCCTGAGCTGCTGGTAAGACTAATTCAGTGGTCACCGCTGTTGGAACGTTTGGATTGTCATTTACATCCAACCAACTTTCGCAGGAAACCAACATTGTACTTAGTATCGTAAGTATTAACAATATTTTTTTCATGTTCTTTTTTTTAGAAGTTCAACTTAAGATTTAAACCCCAGCTCCGAGTTGATGGGTTTGCTGTAAATTCACCAAATTTACCTTGAAGGTCGTTTCCGAAAGTAGAAACTTCGGGATCGATCAAGTTGTTTTCAGCAGGTGTCCACAGAGCCAGATTGTTGCCATAGGCTGTCAGTGAGATACCAGCAAAAGGTGTTTTGGTAGTATATTTTTTCGGTAGATTATACGTCAAGGCCACTCGTCTCAGTTTCACAAAGGAACGCGAAATCAGGAATGATTCATCTAACAGGTCTGCTCCATCAGCGAAATAGTCATCCATGTCTTCTTTTGAAATCGGAGTGGTGTTTGTGATGTAGCCATCTCCATCTGGATTTTCAATGACCGAATTTGGAATAATGAATGTTCTTCTGGAGTTATACGTTGTTTGAACAATGTTACCAGTGAAATAATTAATATCGGCAGTTCTTGAGAACATGACGCCACCCTGGCGAATGTCAAGGTCAGCACTTAAACTAAAGTCCTTATATCGGAATGAGTTAGTGATCCCCATCGTGTAATCATAGTCTGCACTTCCAATAATTTCCTTCTCTGTGGCAGTCAGTGGACGACCAGTGTCTGGATTAACTACAATTTGCCCGCTCGCAGTTCTTTGAGGAACGGTTCCTTCATACAAGCCAAGAGGCTGGCCAACCACTGCGACAAAGCCAATGGTGCTTAGTCCACCGATAGCTATTTTATTACCTAGTTCTTCAGGCAGACTCACGAGTTTATTCTCATTTTTTGCATAGTTGAAAAGAATGTCCCAACTAAAGTCTTTGCTGCGGATAGGTGTACCCTCAATCAAAAGCTCAATCCCCTTGTTGTTGATTTCACCTAGGTTCGTAGTTTGGTTGGTATACCCGGTTGAAGGAGCAAGAGCTAATCCGAAGATTTGATTATCCGAAGTTTTGTCATAGTAAGCAATGTCAAATCCGAAGCGGTTGCCGAAGAACTTCATTTGCATACCAATTTCAAATTCTGAAGAAATTTCAGGTTGCAGCAATTGGTTACCTAAAGTATTTCCTACTTCAAATGCATTTTGTCCGTTTAACGGGAAGTCTAAGGTCCGGAATGGATTGAAGATAGAGCTCTTAATGAATGATGGGTTAATGGAATATACATCTGCATCGTTACCAGTTGTTCCATAGGCCAAGCGAACTTTCCCAAAGTCAACAACTTCTTTCAGATTATCCGAAAGTAATTCGCTGAACAAGAAACTTCCCGCCGCTCCGTAATAGAAAAACTGGTTGTTGTCTTTAGGAAGTGTTGATGACCAGTCGTTTCTTGCGTTTAAGGTCAGAAATAAGGTTTCTTTGTAGCCAATTTCAGCGCTGGCAAGTAAGCCGATCAAACGTCTTTTCGAGTAATATTCGTCCACAACAGGAGTTGATGAAGAGTTACTCAAGTCATAGAATCCAGGGATGTCGAGGCCTGTAACGGTTCCTGACAACGAACTCAAGTTGCGCTCATTGATGTTGACACCTCCAACCACGTTCAACGTTAAATCTTCAAGATCTTTGTTGTAGTTTAATAACATGTCGTGAGTGTACTCATGGCGACGAACTGTCGCTTTCATTACCGAACCTTCCTGGTTGGTCGAGGCGCCGTCGTTTGGTGTGCCTGGGGCCGCCTGAACTTCTGGTGTTCCAATCTTCTGAACATCGTCAGATGCGTCAAGTCCTAAACGGTACATGGCGCTCAGGTTATCAGTGATTTGATAATCGAATTGCATTTTACCAAAGAATTTCTTCTGCTCATACGCGGCTTCCATATTGTCAATGACGTAGTATGGATTGGCAATACCGTAAGGTGTATAGTAGTAGTCAATGTTATCAAACGGGTCAGTTTTGTAGTCTGCTAAACTCACAATGCTAATGTCCCTTGGAGTTTGATAGAGACCATTGATAACAGTCAATCCCTGTCCGGTTGGAGCAAAGTTGTTCTCTTGCTGAGAGTAGTTGATGGAGGTGGAGACTTTTAGGTTTCCAATCTCATGACTTGCTCTGAACGAGGAAGTGTACTTGTTGTACAAATCAATATCTGTCGGCACTAAACCATCTTGCTTAATGTAGGACAGTGAAGAAAAATAAGTTGTTTTTTCATTTCCTCCGGAAAGAGAAACAGAATTGGAGTATTTCATACCATAGTCAAAAAAGTCTTTAACATTGTCCTTTTGAGGAAGGAAAGGTTTAAGCTTTTGAGAGTTGTTGTAGATATTACCCCACAAGCGTAGGCTGCCATCAAATGCAGGGCCCCAGCTGCCGTTTTCATTTAGCGTGTGGTGGGCATCCCATCCCATTCCAAACTGATTCTGGAACTCAGGCAAGCGAAGGATGTCTGAAAACTCGACGCTTGAATTGAAATCGATTCGCGCTTTTCCTGAACCGTCTTTGGTTGTAATCAAAACAACACCGTTAGAAGCACGGCTACCGTACAAGGCGGTGGCCGATGCACCTTTAAGGATGGTGATATTATCAACATCATCCGGGTTCACAAGGTTTGCAGCATTACCAAAGTCATACCCATTATCCAGGCTTGAGCTGCTGCTCGCATTGTTGGTTAATGGCACGCCATCGATAATGTAGAGCGGTTGATTGCTTCCTCCCAAAGAGGTTACACCGCGAATGATTACCGAGTTGGATGCACCGGGGTCTGATGAGCTTGTCGATATCTGTACCCCAGCTACTTTTCCTGATACGCTGGACATGATATCGGAGTTGCGGGTTTTAGTAAGCTCTTCAGATCCTACTGAGGCTGCGGCATATCCAATCGATTTTTGCGATCGTTTGATACCCAGAGCCGTTACTACCACTTCGTTGATTCCAACGACATCAGCTCCCATCACAACATCGATGGTTGTGCCAACAATAGCCACTTCCTGGCTTTGCATACCCACAAAGGAAAAGACCAAGGTGGCTGCGTCCTGAGGAACCCTTAAGGTGTATTGTCCGTCAAGATCGGTAATGGTACCCATCGTGGTACCTTTCACTGATACAGAAACACCGGGAATGGATAGACCATCTTCCGCGGACGTTACCGTACCTGTAATTTCCTTGGTTTGCGCGAAAACCGACTGCAAACCAATTGCAAAAATTGCAAGCAATAATGCGATTTTTTTCATAGAGATAATTTTAAAATTTAACAGCATAAATCTTTTAAGCGTGTATATATAATAATAAGACAGTGAATAATTCTTTCCCCCGTGTTGATGGTGCGATTTGCTGGTCCCCCAACCGTCAATCGCCTTAAGCTGATGTTTTCAATTGATCCTTCAATTTCAATTTGAACACTTAACCCAAGTGTTAAAAAAGCTTAACCCAAGCAAAAATAAGAATTTGGTTGAATTAAAAAAACCAAAACAACATCTATTCAAAAATAGTTCACATATATTGGCTGTTTTACCAATCGGATAGGTGCTGGAGGGTGGAAAGGCTTGTTGTTGCTGAGGCGGGCGTGAGGTGTAGCCGCGACCGGGAGCGGTTGGAACAAAAAAAAGCGGAAGGCTCTTTGGGGGAGCTTCCCGCTTTTTAATTTTTCAAAAAAAGAACCGGAGCGGCAGTTACTGAGAACTTTTCTTTGAAATTGAAGGAGAAAGAAGTGCCTGACTCCGGTTCCAATTGTTTCTATTCCTTTTTGTCGAATGCGTAAGTGAATTCAATCATATCTTCCGCATCACCGATACTGGTCGATTCAACGGCCGTAATGGTCATAACACCATAGTAAACGTCCGTTGCATCTTCAAATTTGAATGCGAACATATCGCCAATCACCACATTGGCAACGATACCCGTCCCCAAATTGGCGTCAACAAAGGCAACCAGTTCTGAGAAGTCATCCACCATTTCGTCCATTGACGTAAATTCAACATCCAGAGAGGTAAAACCCCGTACTGTGGCAGCCGAGGTAAAGGTCAGGCTTCCGGCAGCATCGCTTTCTTCGTCTTCAGCAATGAAGGAGAATTCATCTTCGTTGGTTGAAAGCATGCCTGCCATCAGGGCAGGAATTTCTTTGGCAACAACAGGAATGACTACTGATTTTGTTTCTGAGTTAGATCCAGCAGTTGCTGTGATCTGGTAAACGATGGTATCGTTCAGGTTGTAGTCAACCCCCATGATAGAATCTTCGTATTCATATTCTGTTGTTGCACTTTCGCTTACCAGTTCCACAAAATCAGGGTCTGGGTCAGCTTCCGTAATAACTTTACGCGAGACGACAACGGTTCCCAGATTGTTGAACATGGTCTCTCCTTCCAGTGTGATATACACTTTTGTGGAGTCGTATTCTGAGGCAGTCCCTTCTGCTGTTGCTGATAAGGCATCAACCACTGTGATGCTAAAGGATTGTGTGGCCTGACTTGAGCCGAAATCAATGGTGGTTTCATAGTCAAGTGCACCGTCAATTTCCCAGTTTTCTCCAAAATCAGCCTCGGTAAATTCGGCAGATCCCGAAAGATTTGCAACAGTCACTTCTTTTTCGCTTGCGCCACCAGTAATCGTAAAACTCGAAACGTCGGGGTTGCTCACAGTAAATTCATTGGTAAACGGAGCATCGAAGACTGTCACCTCATCAACTGATGGGCTAATTTGAGCCGAGGGCAGGTAGGCATCAGTAATTTTTTCATCGTCACACGCGAAGAAAATGCATGCGCCTGCCAGAATGCTAGTTAATAATTTTATTTTCATATTATCGTCTTTTTATTTGAGTTGAATCAAAAATTATTGCCACCACATAGGTGTATCTTGCTCGTCGCCTCCGATTGAAGTGGCGGCTGCATCTTTGTTTTCTTTGTTAATACTTCCCTCGTTCAAAAGGTATTTGTTTCTGTTAGGAAGATCAGTTAAGCCGCCGATTGGTTTAAACTCGTAGGTTTGGGTCATGTCTCCATCGGCAGTTGGCCAAGTGTATTGGTATGGTGTATTGGCTTTAACCAAGGTGTTGGGATAACCCGTCCGGCGATACTCGCTCCAGGCTTCCATGGGTTGCATGTATAGCGCGATGTATTTCTGCATCATCACCGTTTCTTCTGATGCAGCAGGAAGAGTTTCCATGTAGGCATCAATATCGTCAGCAGCGACACCCCATCTTTCAAGGGAAGCACGAACGCCTTTTTCATACCAGCTTTGATCCCATCCGTTGAGTTCGCTTTGAATAAAGCAAACCTCGGCATATTCCATATAGTACTCGGTGTAGTCGGGAGCCAGGATGGCATCACCAGGCATCGATTCCCATGCAAATCCACTCACAACACTATTTGCTTCGGTCAATGGGATGCCTACTTTAAAGCCATCACCATTGTCGGCAACAAATAGATCCAAACGAGGGTCTTCTACGCCAAATGGGCCGCGTTTCCCTTGCAATAATTCTACGAACTGCATGGAAGGCGCGAAGTCATTACGGGCACTAACTACGAATGCACGATACATCGGGGCGCCGTTCAAAGCGTTCGCCTCGAAAGTCAATCCGGCGTTGTCAGCGTTCGATGTCATCACGCCGGCTGAAATGGCTCCGGTGATGTGAGCCTGGGCTCCGGTGTACACATCTTTTACCCGGTTGGCAATCCGCAGCCGCAACGAGTTGGCAAACTTTTTCCACAAGGCTGCATCGCCTGCAAAGAAATTATCACCATCAATCATCTTCTCGTCCGTCAGAATGCTTTGTTGGGCTTCGTCCAACTCCTTCAGCATATCAGCGTAAATATCGGCTTGCTTGGCGTAGGCAGGCATGTCAGTACCATCTACCTTCAGTTTGTTGGCCTGAAAACTGGGGTCATCGCTTCCGTAGGACGAATAAGGTACATCACCCCAAAGCTCAACCGCATGAAGGTAGATGTAGGCCAGCATGATGCGTGCCGCAGCAATTTGGTTAACATTCGGGCCAAACTGGGCCATATCGCCTTTGGTAGCTTCATCGGTATTGAGGGTAATGATATCCTGTAAGTCCTGGGCATTTTTGTAGATATCTTCCCAGGCTGCTTTATTCACCGTTTCACGATATTGGAAGCGGTCTTCTTCGGTATAGTTCACCTGGTTCCAGTACTGTACCCAGAGTAGCATCTGGCGTCCGGCAAACCACTCGTCGCGGGTGTCGTTCATGAATTGTTTTTGAACACGGTTCATGATGCCGTAGGTAGGTGCAACTTCCGGGCTGTTTGGATCGCTGTAATAGTCCACTTCGCAGGAAGAAAATAGCAAGACACCTACAAAAAGCAGTGTGATATATTTTAATGTCTTCATATTCTTAACGTGTTAAATTGATTAGAAGTTAATTTTCAGGTTGAATCCAAACGAGCGGCTTGATGGAATGATACCACCTTCAAGTCCCTGGATGTTGCCAGATCCACCAACAACAGTTTCCGGATCAATACCTTTGTTATCCAATCCCCAGACGGCCAGGTTGCGTCCATAAACTGAAAGACGTACCGATTCAACGACATCGATTAATTTGGGGAAAGTGTATCCCAAGGTGACTTCGCGAAGCTTCACGTAAGAGGCATCAAAGATACTGGTCGCACTTGGTGTTCCATAACCGTGGTAGTGATAGGCTCCCCAGTCTTCAGCGCTCAGGACAACATCATTTTGAGCACCACTCTCAGTTACGCCTTCCAAGACAAGTCCGTCTTCTCGAATCGTATTTCCATTCGTAGTGGCTGTTGCGGTTTCTGCTGTCATCCCGGAGTACATACCCCACATGTGTGTAATTGAATAATAGTTACCTCCTTCAGAGATATCAATCAGCGCGCTCATATCAAAGTTTTTGTACTTGAAAGCATTGTGAATACCAGCTGTATAGTCAGGCAGCACAGAGCCTACTGAAGTCAATTCGCCTGAGGTCATGTACATGCCGCTTCCGTCAACAACTTTGTTGCCGTTATCGTCATAAACAAAGTCGTATGCCAGAATTTCCTGGAAAGTAGCACCTTCAACGGCGTTGATGTACGCGCCACCGAAAGGGGCAGCAGCCAATTGAATTTTGTCCAGGCCTTCGGGAAGGTCCAATACTTCGTTGGTGTTCTTGGCGAAGTTCAGGGTAAGATCCCATGAAAAATCTTTGGTTCTTACCGGTGTTCCGTAAAGCAATACTTCAATACCCTTGTTATTGATTTTTCCTGCGTTGATCACGCGCGAAGTATAACCGCTTGCACCACTCACTTCAATGGGTACAATTTGGTTTTCTGTGTCACGGGTGTAGTAACTCACATCGAAGCCAACACGGTTTTTCAGGAAAGCGGCTTCTACACCAAATTCGATTTCACTGGTCAACTCAGGCTTTAATTCCTGGTTTTTCAGACGGGCCGAGTTGGTAAATTGTGGATTGCCATTGAATGGATCACCAATGGTGTACACGTTAAATACCTGGTAAGCGCTGGTTCCGTTACCGGTTTCACCATAGTTGGCACGAATTTTCAGGTTGTCCAGCCAGTCAGCTTCAATTAACTGAGATGCCAGGAAACTTGCTGAGAAGGAAGAGTAGGAGTAGCTGTTTATTCCTGTCGGAAGCGATGAGTCGTAGTCTTTCCGGTAAGTACCGTCAACATACAACATGTCTTTATAGCCAATACTTGCCGAGCCAAACCAGCTGTTTACTTTCATCTCGCGTTTGTAATCCTCCAGTAGGGGAGAGTTGGCTGAGTTGTTCAGGTTGTAAAGGCCATCAACAACCAATCCTCCATTGGTTTCACCCTGGAATCGCGAGTACTTGTTTTTACGGGTGTTGGCACCTAGCATAGCCAAAATGCTGAAATCCTCAATGTTTTTATTGAATTCCAGTTTCCCCTCTAAGTTTGTTTCCATGTCCTGGCGATTGATTTGCAGGTAGCTAGACATGGCCTGAGATCCTTTGGCCACACGTTCACGCTGGTTAAAGGTGTAGGTGTCGTAGTAGAAATTACCCGAAGCTGCCAAGTAGTCTGTAATGTTGGCTTTAACACCGGCTTTCCCGTAAATCCGGGTACGGTCGTCATCCTGGTAGTTTTTATAGGCGGTCCAGTAAGGGTTGTCTGAATATACAGGGGTGCCATTACTCCATGAAACCCGGTTCCAGGTTCTTTGTGTACCGTCCGGATTAATATAGTTCTTCAGATTGTCGAAATCCAATTGGCGCTGTCCCCATTGGAAAAATTTTTGTGACTGAGAATTATCTCCATAACCAAACTGTGGGCGCCCCTTTGTGTCCGTTCTAACGACGTTCACATTGGCGTTCAGCTCGATAATATCATCAAAAAAGCTGGAGTTACCATTAATGTTGAAGTTGTGCTTTTGTTGTTCAGAATTAGGAACAATACCCGTGCGGTCCACATTGGTATAACCGATGCGTAAAGCCGATTTTTCGCTTGTGGTTACCACATTCAATGAATTTTGGTAAGCTACACCGGTTTCGTAGAATGATTTTACATCATTTTTGGGAGCAACCCAAGGGGCTGTAACCGGAGTAGACGTGATACCTTTTTCGTAATCAGCGGCACCCCACCAGTGGAGAACTTCCTGTCCTTCGTATTTCGGGCCCCAGCTCTCGTCCATCGCATAGTACACGACCGTGTATTCTTGTCCGTCAATGGTTGCTGTGCGGAAGGGACCATAACCACCACCATACGATCTTTGTTGTTTGGGAAGAATGGAGACTTGCTCAAAATCAACTCCTGAGTTCAGTTCTACAGAAAAAGATTTTTTTCCGGCTTTACCTGATTTGGTGGTAATCATGATGACCCCGTTTTGTCCACGGCTACCATACAGGGCCGAAGCGGCACTACCCTTTAGTACTTCGATGCTTTCAACATCGTAGGAGTTCAAGTCGTTGGTCATTGAACCGTAGTCATAACCACCTCCACCTCTTTGAGCCTCCGTGGTATTAAAGTTTTCGTTGCTGATTGGGACTCCATCGACCACAAATAACGGTTGGTTGTTTTGGCTGAATGAACTGGCCCCACGGATTAGAATGTTCTGAGATCCGGAGAAATTCTGTCCTGAGATTTGCAGACCAGCCACCTTGCCCGAAAGTGAAGATATAGGGCTGATGTTGTTTGCCGCGGTGATTTCTTCGCTGCTAACACCTTGTGAGGCATATCCCAGTGATTTTTTAGCCCGGCTTGTTCCCAAAGCCGTTACCACCACTTCGTTGATTCCAACGACATCGGATTCCATCACTACGTTAACGGTTGTACCAACGATGGCCACTTCCTGACTTTGCATCCCCACAAAGGAGAACACGAGCGTAGCTGCGTCCTGAGGAACTTTTAAGGTGTATTGTCCGTCAAGATCGGTAATGGTACCCAATGTGGTACCTTTCACTGATACAGAAACACCGGGAATGGATAGACCATCCTCTGCGGAAGTTACCGTACCTGTAATTTCCTTGGTTTGCGCGAAAACCGACTGCAAACCAATTGCAAAAATTGCAAGCAATAATGCGATTTTTTTCATAGAGATAATTTTAATAATTAAACAGCATCAATTCTTTTACATGTTTATAATAAGGATATTAAATCTTTCAATTTTTATCCCCCTCGGAGTGTGTTCGGAACGGTTATTCCCCCAAATAAGTCGTTCCGATTAAAAAGCTAATTTGAAACCTTCAATTTCAATTCTGTATAAATGTTAAAAAACCTTAACAGACTACAAAAATATTAAAATAATGTTTCGATGAAAGATTTCTTGAAAAAATCTCACTCAAGTTGATATATCTCATTGTTGGGGTGCAAGTTTCTTGTTTCCAGTGTTTCGTGATTCTCCTGGCTCCTGTTACTGGTGCGTTCTTACGCACACTGGTGCATGATTACCGTTGAGAATACGGGCCGGGAGTGTTCAATAAACTGAACCTTTAGGCTGATTGTACCAATCAATTCAAAAAAATAAGGATCCTAATTGTGATACCCCCTTGTTCAAAACACTTCATTCAATAACTTTTATTCCCCCAAACAAATGTTATTTTATCGACTTTTTTAAATCGTTTTTTGACACCTTTAATTTTAATTTAAAACTTTTTGTGTCGAAATGTTAAAGAACATTAACGAATGCAAATTTAAAAATATATAACTGTCAAAAAAATCGAGGCCGTTATTCTTAATTGATTTTACATGACAAAAGTCACATTCCGTGTTTTTGCCGCAATTGTGGTATATATGGATAAATATAGATATTTGTCTTTTTGTCAGAAGGTTATGCTTTTTCATCCGGTGTTTTCTCCGGCCTTGCGTGTAGTGATTCTAAATTAGAATAATTTCGTCAGGAGGGCAATTTTTTCAATAATGTAAGTGGTACTTGCGGGGTTTATTTTTTCAAAATAGTATTTTTTGAACTCGCCCCATTCTTTTTTTGGGGGTGTAGCCTGGATATTGTCGTTTTTTAAAACGAACACCTGGCTTATGCCCATGCCTTTTGCTCCAAGGATGTCCGAATCCCAGGAGTCACCAATCATGATGCTTTTGCTTTTTTTTGAGTTACAACACTTTAATGCGTGCTGGAAAATCCGCTTATCGGGCTTTGGAGCCTGAATTTCTTCAGAAATAAAAATTCGGTCGAAGTACCTGTCCAGCCCGCTGGATTCGATTTTCCGATGCTGGACCTCTGTAAAGCCGTTGGTGATAATATGCATCGGGTAGCGCTTTTGCTTCAGGTAGTCCAGTGTTTCAATCACGTCGGGATAAAGTTGCGTTTGTAAAGGCATGAGCTTCAGGTACAGCTCATTCATCGCCAAAGGATCGACCCCGGAGATGCCAAAATGCCGTAGCGTTTCTTCAAAGCGTTTGCGGATCAATTCTGGTTTTCGGATTTCCTGCCTGCGGTAAGCCTCCCACAGGCTGGTATTTATGGTTTCGTAGTAGTCGAAAAATGCGTCAAAATCAGCAATCCGATCGGTGAGTTTCAGCTCGGCTACAGTTTCCAGCATCGCCAGCCGCGAGTTGGTTTCAAAATCCCACAAAGTGTGGTCGAGATCAAAGAAAAGTTGTTCGTATTTTTTCATATTCAGTTCCCCGGCAATCCCCCAGGTATGTTCTAAATCGTCCTTTTTGCCGAATTAGTCTCCGCTGCCGGGGGCTTTTATTCGTTGTTTTCCAGCCTTTCTTCCGAACGGTTTGCGACGGTCTTTTCTTTTTTGCCGGCCACCACAATCACGATTTCGCCTTTTACAGGTTTCGATTTAAAATAAGTGGCCAATTCGGTCACAGTTCCCCGTTGAGTTTCTTCGTAAATCTTGGTTAGTTCGCGTGAAACAGAAGCTTGCCGGTCGGGACCAAAAAATTCGGCAAACTGATCCAGACTTTTGATCAGCTTGTAGGGCGATTCGTAAAAAACCATCGTGCGCTCTTCTTCGGCGAGCTGTAACAGTTTTTTTTGGCGGCCTTTTTTTGGTGGCAAAAAACCTTCAAAGCAGAAGCGGTCGTTTGGTAGGCCCGAGTTGACCAGCGCAGGAATGAGCGCCGTGGCGCCGGGCAGGCATTCCACTTCCACATCAGCATCGATGCAAGCCCGGACGAGCAAGTAGCCCGGGTCGCTGATGGCCGGTGTGCCCGCGTCCGAAATCAGCGCAATGGTTTCACCACCAGCCATGCGCTGCGCCAGGTGCTCAACCGTTTTGTGCTCGTTAAATTTGTGGTGCGAAAATACCTTTTTCTGGATTTCAAAATGATGTAGCAATTTGGACGAGGTTCGCGTATCTTCGGCCAAAATCAGATCCACGGTCTGGAGTACTTTGATGGCCCGCAGGGTCATGTCATCCAGATTGCCGATTGGTGTGGGTACGATATAGAGTTTTCCCATGCTAATTGGTAAATCGACGTTTAACCAGTTGTGCAAACTGTATGCTGGTCTCGGTTTTTTTCCATTTGAAATTGGCGTTCAAATAACTGACGGCCTCATCCAGATTGGTCGCCTGATCAATTTCCTGAACTGTTTTTCGGAACAAGTCGGGTTGGTTGTCGAACAGTTCGCGGGTGTACTGAAAACGGTCGTTCAGTCCAATGGCCGTTTCCAGTTTGGTGATTGGCGAGTTGGCCAGCTTTTTATCGAGTGTTTTATTGCCCAGCATCAAATCGTTGAGCGATTTTCCTTTGACGAAATTTTCGCCCACGGTTTTTTTGATGTTTTCGGTTTCTTCTTCCGCTTCAGTTTCTGAAGTTTTCTCCACTGCTGCCGGCGCCTGTTCTGCTTCGGGCTCCGTTTTGCTGTGCTCAGGTTTTTCCATTTCAGAAGGGGCTGCTGGCACTGATTCCTGCATTTCCGGTTCCGGAACGGTATTGGCCTGTTGTTTTGCTTTCGGAGGCTCCCAATCTTCGGGTTCATTCACCTTTTGCGTTGGTTCTGCTTCTGTCGCAGTCAGCTTCTCCCTCACCGATTCAAGTTTTGGCTCGGGTTGGCTTGGCGCCGAAGTGGCTGTTGACGCCGGCCTTGGGCTGTCCTTTTCAGCGTTCCAGTCATGCAGCTCTTTCAGGTATTCAAATTCCTGAAAGACCAGCTTTGATTTGCTTAAGGCGATGTCCAGCTCGAAACGCGAAAGTTGATCAGAGCGCCTCAATCCGTTGGCAATCTCGTTTAGTTCTTCCAGATCTTTTAAGATCAACTGGATCAATTTATGTTTTTCCATCATCATTTTAAAGCGATTTAAAATCTTGTCGAAGGGTACTGGTCTCGCTCAAATTGCTATGCTGCGGTGCTTCTGGAGGCTTGAAAATAACAATTCGGTTCGTGACCCTAACCCGACATTTTCGTTACTTTTGTAAAAGTAGTAAATCCAAATTGAATCACGGTCAATGTTTCTTGAAAGGGATGTCAGCCACCATAAAAACGGTGGCACCATTGAAGTTATTGCAGGGTCTATGTTTTCGGGGAAAACAGAAGAATTGATCAGGCGTTTGCGGCGGGCGAAGTTTGCCCGCCAGAAGGTGGAGATTTTCAAGCCGGTGGTCGATACACGCTATTCGCTGGAGGAAGTGGTTTCGCACGATGAAAATTCAATTCCGAGTACACCAGTAGAAAATTCAGCGAATATTTTATTGCTGGCTGGCAATGTGGATGTGGTCGCCATTGACGAAGCCCAGTTTTTTGACAAAGGGCTGGTGGATGTTTGTCAAAAGCTGGCCGACATGGGCATTCGGGTGATTGTGGCCGGTTTGGATATGGATTTTAAAGGCAAGCCCTTTGGGCCCATGCCAGAGCTGATGGCTATTGCCAACTATGTGTCTAAAGTTCATGCCATTTGTGTGGGCTGTGGAAGTGTGGCGCAGTTTTCGCATCGGCTGGTGTCGAACGACAAGCAGGTGCTGCTGGGCGAGAAAAGCGAGTATGAACCCCTTTGCCGGGTCTGTTATAATCAAGTAAAAAATCAATGAACCCAATTTCAATCCATACAATTGCATCCGCTGTTGAAGGCGACCTGAAAGGGAATGCCGGAAACGGAGACCGCTTGATTTCGTACTTGTCGATTGACAGTCGTACCTTGGTGGATCCGGAGGGCAGCTTGTTTTTTGCCTTGGTTGGCGAGCGCCACAATGGGCATCAATTTATCCATGAGTTGTACCAGCAAGGCGTGCGCAGTTTTGTGGTTTCTGAGCTTCCGGCCGATTTTGAGGCGCTGAAGGAATCCAGTTTCATTTTTGTTAAAGATAGCTTGAAAGCCTTGCAGCAATTGGCCTCATCGGTTCGCGACGAATTTCAGTTTCCGCTGGTTGCCATCACCGGAAGCAATGGAAAGACGATGGTAAAAGAGTGGTTGTTCGATTTGTTGCAACACCAGCTGCGCATTGTCCGCAGTCCGAAAAGTTACAACTCGCAGGTGGGTGTTCCGCTCTCGGTGTGGAACATGGCCGGAGTAATGGATCTTGGAATTGTGGAAGCAGGTATTTCCAAACCCGGCGAAATGGCCCGGCTGGCAACGATCATCCGCCCGGAGATTGGCTTGTTTACGAACATTGGCGATGCGCACCAGGAGAATTTCGGCTCGATGGAGGAGAAGGTGGAAGAGAAGCTCCGGCTTTTTGAAGGTGCCCGACTGCTGGTTTGCCGGCGCGATCAGGATCTGGTTTATCAGCTGGCGTTGCGTAAATTCGAACACAGCTCAACCCGGATCGTAAGCTGGTCAACCACGGGCTTGGCGGCCGATCTGGCTTTTGCCTTGCAGCGTGACGGGCAGTCAACAAAAATTCGGTTGAAGTGGGAAGAATCGGTTTATGAAGTTGAGATTCCCTTTTCCGACGAAGCATCCATTGAAAATGCGTGCCATTGTCTGGCTTTAATTTGCGCCAACAATTGGATCAATCATTCGGTGCTTGAGTTGTTTGCCGGCTTGCAGTCGGTGGCCATGCGTTTGGAGCTGAAGCAGGGCGTGAGCGGCTGTACCTTGATTAACGATTTTTACAATTCCGATATCAATTCCCTCGAAATCGCCCTCCAGTTTTTAAATCAGCAAACCAGTTCCACCGGGCAATCCAAGACGGTGATTTTGTCCGATATCAAACAGTCTGGCTTTGCGCCCCACCAGTTGTATACCGAGGTGAACCGTTTGTTGCAGTTGAATAAGGTACATCGGATGATTGGCGTTGGAAAAGCGATTGGCGCACACCGGGCGGTGTTTCAGTTGCCTGCGCAGTTTTTTGAAACCACCCACGATTTCATTCAGGATTTTCAGACCGGGAAATTTCGAAACGAAGTGATCCTCATAAAAGGGGCGCGCGAGTTTCGGTTTGAAGAAGTCGCATCGGTACTTCAGAAGAAATACCATCAAACCCAGCTCGAAATCAACCTGAACATTTTGGTTGATAATCTGAATGCTTTTAAGGCGATTGTGAAACCAGAAACCAAAATCATGGTCATGGTCAAGGCTTTTTCCTACGGAAGTGGAACCACGGAAATTGCCCGCGCTTTGGAGTTTCAGAAAGTGGATTACCTGGCTGTGGCTGTTGCCGATGAGGGCATTGAGTTGCGGCAAGCGGGCATCGAAAGCCCGATTGTGGTGATGAATCCTGAGGAGCACAGTTTTGATGCGATGATTGAATACCGGCTGGAACCCAATATTTATTCGCGCACGGTATTTCATCAATTCAACCTGGCCGCACGCAGCGCCGCCGTGGTTCAGTATCCGGTGCACATCAAGCTGGAAACCGGCATGAACCGGCTGGGGTTTTCTGATGTGGATGAGCTGCAGCAGGTGGCAGAACAAATTCAGGCAGAAGAAATTCTTCGGGTGCAGTCTGTGTTTTCTCACCTGGCCGGTACCGACGAGCCCTTGCACGACGCCTTTACCCGGAAGCAGTACGAGCAGTTTGTCAAGCTGGCTGAGGTGGTCACCTCCAGACAAAAACACAAGGTCATCCGGCATCTGCTAAATTCCGCCGGGATTGAGCGCTTCCCTGAATTTCAACACGACATGGTGCGTTTGGGCATTGGCCTTTACGGAGTGGCTGTCACCAAGCTTGGCGTTCGTCCCATTACGCATTGGACCAGCACCATTTCGCAGGTAAAAATGATTGGGAAAACCGAGACCGTTGGTTATGGACGCATGGGGCGGGCCAATGAGCAGAAGAAAATTGCCGTCGTTCCGGTGGGTTACGCTGATGGCTACGACCGTCGGTTCAGCAATGGCGGAGCCAACATGTGGGTGAACGGGGCATGTGTTCCCGTAATTGGCAATGTTTGTATGGATATGACCATGATTGATGTGACGGATGTGGATGTCAAAGAAGGTGATTTGGTAGAGCTGATGGGAGAACACATTCATCTCAAGGAGCTGGCTGAACGGGCCAATACCATACCCTATGAAATTCTCACGGGCATTTCGCAGCGCGTGAAGCGTGTGTATTCCCAGGAGTAGAACGACTTAGCCCAGCTTACTGATTCGGTCCAGTTTGTTGGCATCCAGAATCCGGATTTTGCGACCATCAATGGCAATGACTTTTTCTCCGGCAAAGGTTGAAAGGGTGCGAATGGCATTGGATGTGGTCATGTTCGACAGGTTGGCAATGTCTTCGCGCGATAGGAATGCTTTAAGCGTGGCGCCATCGTTTTCGTAGCCATACTTTTCTTTCAGCAGCAGCAGCGATTCGGCCAGTCGTCCGCGAATGTGCTTCTGGGTGAGCGTAACCGTTCGTGAGTTGGAGAACCCCAGTTCGCGGGCCAGTTTTCGTAAGATTTTTGCCGTCACATCCGAATTTTTCAGCATCCGGTTGAAAAAGAAGTCCGGATCAACATGACAAGCCAGTGAATCTTCCAGTGCCATAGCGGAGGCAATATGGATTTCTTCGGCCAAAAGCGCCCGGTAGCCAATGTAGCCTAAGGGTTTGGTCATTCGGATAATTTGTTCGCGACCGCCAACGCCTTCCTTAAAAATCTTGACCTTTCCTTCAATTAAAAATGAGAATCCGGTGGGCTTATCACCTTCTTTATAAATAAATTCGTTTTTCTTAAAACTGGTGAGGGTTATGTGTTTGAGTAGTTGTGCCTTTTCCTCGGGAGTCAGCAAACTGAAAACCGATTTTGGATTTCCCAGCATTTCTTTAATCCCCATTTCGTGACTCAGCATATATTCCAACTTTATATGTTATACAGCATCAAAGTTAGCCAATTTTAACAAATAAAAAACGTTTTCCGAACATATTTTGGATCAACATCCTCTGCATGATACCCTTGTGATTCATGGGTCTTCACTCGGAATATTGGTTTTTTTTGATTAATGATAGCGTGCCACCAGGGGCATCTTTCTGCCAAACCCAAAAGCTTTTGAGCTAACCCTTAAAATGGGAGGGGACTGAAATCGTTTATATTCGTTTTGATTGACCATTTGGGTCACTTTCAATACGGTTTCCGAATCGAAGCCCTGTTTGATGATTTCTTCCGGTGACATGTTCAGTTCAATGTAGTTGAAAAGAATGGTATCCAAAACGTCGTAGTCGGGTAGCGAGTCGGTGTCTTTTTGATCGGGCCGAAGTTCGGCCGACGGCGGTTTGACAATGCTGTTGTGTGGAATGATTTCTTCGTTGCGGTTGATGTAGTGAGACAACTTGTAAACGTCGGTTTTATACACATCGCCCAACACAGACAGGCCGCCGTTCATATCGCCGTACAAGGTTCCGTATCCCACGGCACACTCGCTTTTGTTGGTGGTATTAAGCAGGATGTTTCCAAACTTGTTCGATAAAGCCATCACCAGAATGCCCCGGGTGCGTGCTTGTATGTTTTCTTCGGCAACACCCGGAGGAAGCTTGTTGAACAAGGGAGCCAGCTGCGTTTCAAAGTCGTCGACCATGCTTTGAATGGCGATGGTGTCGTGGCGGATGCCGAGCTTCTCAGCCAGTTTTACAGCATCGTCCACACTGTGGCCGGAAGAATATTTCGAGGGCATCAAAATTCCGCGTACATGATCTTTCCCCAAAGCTTCAACCGCGAGGGCGCACACCAGTGCGGAGTCGATACCACCCGAAAGTCCTAAAATGGCATCGGTGAATCCCATTTTTTGGAAATAGTCGCGGATGCCTAAAATCAGCGCCTGGTGAATTTTGGCGATGTAATCCGGGTGGTTCTGATGCTTAGGCTGCGGGTTTTCGGTGTCAACCACCTGAAAATCTTCTTCGAAATAAGCCAGTTCAACTGGAATGCTTCCATCCGCTTTCAGAAAAAATGAACCGCCATCGAACACAATTTCGGTTTGTGCACCAACCTGGTTGACGTAAACAATTGGAAGCTGGTACTTGATGGCCTTTTTCACCAAAATATCTTTTCTCCAGTTTTCCTGGTTATACGAAAAAGGCGATGCCGAAAGGTTGATCACCAGGTCGGGCTTCAGTTTACTCAGCTCTTCCAGGGGCGAGCGGGTGTACAATTTGTCTTTGCCAAATTCATTTTGCGTGGGTTGTTCATCCCACAAATCTTCACAAATGGTAATGGCCAGTTTTTTTCCGTTGAAATGGACGATGTCGAATTGCCGGTTGGGTTCGAAATGCCGGTATTCGTCAAAAATATCATAGGTTGGCAGCAACGATTTGTGGCGCACCGTTTCAACCTGGCCATCTTTTAGCAGGTAGGCCGAGTTGAACAATTTTTTGCCTCTCGGACTTTGATTAATGCTTGGCGCGCCCACCAAGGCAGCGACCTGGGTGCATTCCTTTGCTATTTTCAGGACCGTTTGTTCTGCCTTTTCAATAAACTCTTTCCGTTCAAGCAGGTCGTGCGGGTAATAGCCGGTGACTGCCAGTTCCGAGAATACAACCAAATCGGCCTGCTGTTGCTCGGCTTTTCGGATCGCGTCGATCATTTTATTGGCGTTTCCTTCGAAGTTGGCAATGTGGTAATTGAGTTGCGCCAGTGCAATTTTCATGGTCAATCTGTTTTAAGTTCTCCAGCCTGTTTCTGCTGATCGCATTGCAGTCCTGCATTCAACAGTAGCTGACATGGCGAATTGTTGATGAGCAAAAATAGTTGAAATAGGGTAAAAACCGCCGCCTGTTTTGCTGAATGTGAGATTACTTTCTGCCTAAGTTTGCGGCCTGTTAGTTGGATTAGAAAATGAGCCCGATCTTCAGGACCACCGAATTTAAGGTCGTCTTATCATCAAATTGCTCATTTGAGGTGACATCCAGAAAGCCGTTTTTGTAGATGAGGCCAACAGTAACGGCATTGTTTGCACCCAAATCGAAGCTGGAGCCACCACCGATATTTAGTGCCAGGTTAAACAAGCCAACCTCGTCGTGGATGTTGTGTTTGTCGAGGACTCCATTGCCGCTGTCGCCTTTGGCTTGTATGTTGACAAATGATGAAAACCCGAATTGCCCCCAGTAGGTCCATCGCCTGAATTGGCTGGTTTGCAACTTGATGGCCAGTGGCACTTCAACGTACTTTAAGCGATATCGGAATTGGGTGCCCGAGTCAAAGGTTTCGCCTGCAAAACGAATGGCACCTGCATCATCGTAATAGCGAAGGTTTCCTCTGACGTTGTTGATTAAAAGTCCGGTAGCAAAGGCATATCGCTGTTCTTCATCAAAAAAGAAATCGGCATTGATTCCGTAGTCGAACCCGATGGCCGCTTTTCCTGATTCAACGCCTTGACTGTCGGACGAAAGCCAGTTAACCGAGGGACTTCCGGTAAAGGATAAACGGGTTTTTCGCTGCGAAAAGGCCGGTTGGCTTAATAAAATGACAAAGCCCAATAGCCATAGTTTGTTTCGTATTTGCTTCATGAGTTTTCGTTTTCTGAATAAATGAACGGTTGATGATGGTTTTTTTGTATCTGCAAATCTCCAACTTTCTTTTGAAATAGGCAATCGGTTTTCATAATCGATTCTGTTTTCATTTTGTCAAGCGCCAATATTTATCGTAAGTAGCTTGTGTAGAGTAAGTTGTTCGATGTTTTATTTTTATTTGATCTAAATAAGTCGTAACTTTTGTAAGCAAATTGATTGATTAACTCAAAAACACTTAAAAAATGAAGACAAAAAGTAACATGATGCAAAAAGCAATGCTGTTGGCCTTGTCCATGGTATTTGTTTTTGGAGCACTGCCAATGATGGGCAATGCTCAGGACCAGCCCTCACTCTATGGAGTGATTGACTTTATGAAAGTCAAGCAGGGAAACGAAGCGAACTATGTGGATGTTGAAAAAACAGTGTGGAAACCGATTCACCAGGAACGGATCAACCAGGGCGAAATTGTTGGTTGGGTTTTGTATGGCGTTCGCTACGCCGGGGCCGACGATGAATACAACTATGTGACGGTTGCTCTTTTTGACGACCCTGCCAAGTTGGAACATACCTTTTCGGTGGATGTGGAGAAGGTTCATCCGGGGAAAGACTTGGACGCACTTTTCCAGAGGACCATGGAGAGCCGGCAGCTTGTCCGGCAGAATCTTATCCGCAGGGTGGATGCTGTGTATCCGGAAGGTGGCCCGGGAGAATTTAAATACATTCAGGTGAATTACATGAAAGTAAAACCGGGCGAAGGCGGAGCGTATGTTGACAATGAGCTGACGGTTTGGAAGCCAGTGCACCAAGAGCTGATTAATGCCGGAACGCGTGCCGGCTGGTCGTTGTGGCAAGGCGTATTTCCATTCGGAACCAACATGCCTTACGATTATGTGACGGTTGATTACTTTGCCGATTTTTCGAAACTGGGTGCAGCCGATACCGAAGCAGCTTTCAATAAGGCCCATGCGGGAAAAGATATGGACAAACTGTTTGCAGAAACGATGAACTCAAGGAGTCATGTGCGAGCTGAATTGTGGGAAGTTCTTGATTCGGTTTGGAAAGAGTAGCCCTTGGCAGTGTGCCCAAATAAAAATTTTGGGCTTGGAAAATATTTGTTAGTTTAACAAGTTATAAGCTTGACCCCGATTTTTGCGGAATATCGGGGTTTTTCTTGATTAGAAATTAATTTTGATTCTGAATTTGACAGACTTTTGTATGATGACTCGCTTAACTGTTTTAATGCTTGTAGGATTGGTTGTTTTCTCCTGTCAGCGTAATCCGTTGAAAATTGATGTTTCGGAAGTCGAGCTTGATTTGATCTTCAAAAATTACGAAGATGATTTATTTGCACCGGCCGATAATCTGGAGGAAAAAGTGTTGGAATTGCAGCAGGCGTATGGCACATTCTTCAATTTGTTCAATCAGCACATGATCGGCATTGGCGAGCCTGGCGATGAAGATTTTTACCCCCAGCTGGCGTCTTTTTTGTCAGACACCATGATCGTGAATCTGAAACGTGAGGCGGATCAGCGGATTGATCGGGCAGGGTTGAAGCATGATTTTACCGAAGCTTTCAAGCATTACCGCTTTTATTTCCCGCGAAAAGTTGTGCCGGCGGTTTATACTTGCATCAGCGGGTTAAACGAGTCGGTGGTGTTGGCCGATTCGCTGATCGGGATCAGCCTGGATAAATACCTGGGAGCCGATTTTGATTACTATCCGCGGCTGGGGCTGCCGGCTTATAAAATCAGGAATATGCACCCGCAAAAGATTGTGCCCGAGGCCCTTTATTTTTGGGCGATGACCGAGTACCCAATCAGCACGCAAGCCAGTAAAGTGATTGAAAGTATGATTTACGAAGGAAGCCTGCTTTATTTTGTTGATGCCATGCAGCCGCAGGTGCACGACAGCCTGAAAATTGGCTACACCAATGAACAGCTGGAATTTTGCAAGGCCAGCGAAGGCGCCATGTGGGCCTACCTGGCCGAGCATAACTTGTTGTTTTCAACCAAGCGAATGGACATCAAGCGTTATGTGGATGACGGGCCGTACACGTCAAGTTTTACACCGGAATCGCCGGGGCGGGTGGGCGTCTGGCTAGGCTGGCAAATTGTGCGGTCGTACATGAAAAAGAACCCGGAGGTTACACTAAAACAACTGATGGAAAACCAGGACTATTTACAGGTTTTAAACGAATCAGGCTACCAGCCGGATTAGTTGGTTTTGAGCAGAAAACCACTGCCATGCACGTTTTTTATTTCAATAGAAGAATCATCAGCCAGGTATTTGCGCAACTTGGTGATGTAAACATCCATGCTTCGGGCCGTGAAATAGCCATCGTCACCCCAAATCTTTAACAAGGCGGTTTCGCGCGGCAACAATTCATTTTTGTTCAGGCAAAGCATTTCCAGCAAATCAGCTTCTTTAGGTGAAAGCGTTTGTTGTTTTTCGCCGATCGAAATCTTTCGAAGGGGCACATCAAACAGGTAGTTGCCCAGCTGGTGTTGCACGGATCTGACTTGCTTTATCTGCCCGTTCCGGTTTAAAATGGCTTTAATCTTGCAAATCAGTACTTCGGTGTCGAACGGTTTGGTGATGTAATCATCCGCGCCAATGCTGAAACCGCGGAGCACGTCTTCTTTCAGACTCTTGGCTGTCAGGAAAATAAACGGAACCTGTTTGTCGATCTTCCGGATTTCCGCACCGACCGTGAATCCGTCAACATGCGGAAGCATCACATCGAGCAGGCAAAGGTCGAACGGCGTGCTCCGGAAACGTTCCAGTGCCCGGCTACCGTCGTCCACCCAAGTTACTTCAAAGTCATTCAACTCGAGGTACGATTTGAGGACCGCCCCGAAGCTCAGGTCATCTTCCAGTAAAAACAGGTGATGTTTTTTATCCATTGTTTTCCGATTTTTAGTTGTCTCTCATAAACGGCAGGAACACTTCGAACTGGCTGCCCTTGCCTGGCTCACTCTGAACCGAAATGGCTCCCTGATTGGCTTCCACCACCGCTTTCACATAGCTCAACCCCAAGCCAAATCCTTTCACATTATGAATGTTGCCGCTTGTTTGCCGGTAGAAGCGTTCAAAAATATGGGACTGAACCGATTTGCTCATGCCCATACCGCCATCTGAAATCCGGATGAGCAGACCTTTGGCGTTGTTCCAGGTTTCCACCTTTATTTCGGGCTCATCGGGCGAATATTTATTGGCATTGTCCAGCAAGTTATAAATAATATTGGCACCGTGAACCCGGTCGGTCGTGACGGTTGGGTTGACCGCCCGTAAGTTGATTTCAATTTTTCCACCTCGCTTTTCCACTTGCAAAGCAATGCCTTCGATGGCACCTTCAATCAACTGATGAAAATTGAGTGGCTCCCAGTTGAATTCGAAATCTTTTTTATCGAGCCGGGCGATGGTTAGAATGTCTTCAACCTGCCGGTTCATGCGGGCATTTTCTTTTTTGATCATGTCGATAAAATACCCAATCTTTTCGGGTTGGCTGATCACTTTTTCGTTTCGGATGGAATCGGCGGCAACAGAAATGGTCGCAATGGGTGTTTTAAATTCGTGGGTCATGTTGTTGATGAAATCCGACTTCATTTCTGATATCTTCTTTTGCCGCAGCATGAAAAAGATGCTCAGGGTGAAGGTCAGCAAGATAAAAATGGAGAAGAAAAGCGAGGCCACCAGCAGCCACGAAACTGATCGGTAGATGTATCGCTCCTGCTTGGGGAAGAATACGGACAGCTTGGTGTTGCGGTCGAAAATGGCCCGGGGAAACAAATCGGTTTGGTAGCGGGTGCCGACAAGTCCAAGGCTGTCGGCATGTTCGGTCATCGACTGGATGGTGTCGTGCTCAAGAATAGCCGCATCGAAATCCAGCTTGATGTTTTGGTTCTCCAGTTCTTTTTTTAACAGGCTGCTGACTTCACTCAGCGGAATCTCCTCCAAATCGAGTGTCGCCATTTCGCGCACAAAGCGAGAGCCGAATCTCTTCAAATTTTCGGAACGCATTTCCAGGCGCCTTTGTAATTGCGGATTGAGTTCCCCGAACTTGTTGGTCAGGGTTTCGATGGAATCGAGTTGAGTCAGGGCCGAGTGGGTGAGCGCAGTTGTGGTGGTGTAAATGGTGTCGCCGTCGGAAAATGAAAAGCTGCTGTGCTCAACCAGCGTGTCGCCGGGAGCCGAAAACTGGAATACCTGAATGTTGCTGTCATTTTCAAGGGTTTCGAATTCAATTCGCCTGCCTTTGTTCGATTCAGAATCGCGGATGATTCGCACGGCCCGCGGCGGGACAGGCGGCGCATTGCGGCCGTTGCGTTGCCAGTAGGGCCGCCCCGGACGTTCAATGCCGGTGAGCACCTCCACATCGTGATGAATTTCAATCCGCCGCACGGTGTTGTTCAGTGCTTCGGTCACACTGCGGTCGAACAATTCGTTTTTTACCTGAATGGCATTGTTGATCCAGATCAGCTGAATAGCAATGATACCCAGGATTGACACACCCATGAGCACCATTAAATAGATAAAAAAGCGTTTGTTCATGTTTCAAAGATAATTATTTCAAGTCGGGGCTTTTTTGACTTTAACTTTCCCTTAACAGATTTTAACCGGGCCTTAACTGAGATCTGGGTGCCAGTGGGTTTACCTTTGTTTTCGTAGAAATCAATTTTAAAACAATACACATGAAAACAAATTTGAAGATTGGCCGATGGGCACTGATTATTTTTTTGCTGCTGCCAGCTGTTTTGGTATCGGGCCAAACCGATGAAAAGCCGGAAAGGCAGCGGCGGGTAAAAATGGTGAAGGTCGTCAATGGCGAACGAACCGTGTTGGATACGCTGATATCGGGGGATGAAACAGGTTTTGCCTGGATTGATGAGCTGGATTTAAGGTGCCGGCTTGATTCGACGCTGAAAAGACGGTTGAATCGCTTTCGGTATGAATTTTCGGATGGCGAAAACGAAGACGTCTTTGTCTTTGCGCCGGGCGACCGCCCGTTTATGCGCCACCGGGGAAACCGAATCATGCTTCGCGACAGTCTGCTTGCCTGTGATTCGCTCGGGATGCGGATGATGATCCGGCGTGGTGATGGACCGATGGCTCCAAACAGATCTTTTCGTCATAATCGGGCGTTTGTTCATGTGCCAGGGGCTCCTTACCCACCCATGCCAATTCAATATTTGGATCGGCATCCGGATGACAAGATGGTCATTCGCTTGGACGATCCTGATGTGATTTCTTACAAGAAAAAAGATTTGAGCGGTGGGCGCGAGAAGATCGAGATCATCCGTAAAAAGCGGGACGACCAGCCACAAGAGTTTGACATCGAAGAAGAGATGATTATCGAAGAAGAAGAAAAATAGCCGGAAAGACAGTTCGGCCTTGGGTCAACCTTCTACTTCGATTTCAATTCCACAAAGAAATTCGAGCGTAAATTATTTTAAAAAAATAGCGTACCGGTTTTGAAAAAAGGTGTTTTATTTTTGATAAAGTAGGGCATACTTTGAATAAAATTGCTTAGCATTTGACAAGATCACGTTTTGCTTTTGTAAGAATAGGTTGAGGATTTATAAGGAAAGGTCAAGCTAGTGATATATGAGGTTAAACTATTGCTAGATGAGGTGGAACTTTTGCCAGACGAGGTAAGAGTTTTGCCAGACGAGGTTGGATTTTTACCAGATGAGGTAAGACTGTTGGTAGATGAGGTTACATTTTTGAATGGCGAGGTTCAAAATTTAAAATGTGATGTTAGAAGTTTAATAGATAACGTTAGATTTTTAAATAAGAATGTTGAATTGTTGTCAAAGTAGGTATTGATTTTCAAAAATGAATAGACAGTTTTAATAAAAGGCGTTTTGGCTTTCATAAAAGAAAGGATGAGTTTTAAGTTTAGGGAGCCAATTGTGTTTTACACCATTCGAACCAAATAGAAAAGCTGACCGGGTAGTAAATCCGGCCAGCTTTCAATCTACCTTCACGCAGATTTAATTGATTGACAAAGATAAACTTCTGCAAGCAGTTCGGGAATTCAAAGTCAATCAACTTCGTATTATTCAGCCGGTTTAATGGCTGCTGTTGTCTTGTTGTCCATCGACAACTTGAGCGGATCAATTTCTTCGCCCCAGTAAATTGTTTGATGTGGGAACGGAATTTCGATGTTGTGTTTATCGAAAGCAATTTTCAATCGTTTGCGGTATTCCCGTCCTACGGTCCACTGTTGAATCGGCTTGGTTTTAATCCGGCCTTTCACCACCAGTGCGCTGTCGCCAAAACTATCCAAACCAAAAATTTCCATCGGCTCGAGAATCAAGTCTTTAAATTGATCATCCTTGCGTAAATCTTCCGAAACTTCTTTCATAATTCGCATCACCTCATCCAGGTCTTCCTTGTAAGCCACGCCAATGTCGAAAACCATCGCCGACCATTCTTTGGTCATGTTCGAAACGGTATTGATTTTTCCGTTTTGGAAAACATGAACCACACCCGATAAATCGCGGAGTGTGATGGTTCGCAGTTCAATCTTCTCAACCAATCCGCCGGTGCCATTGATAATGGCGACATCGCCGGTTCGAATCTGGTTCTCGAGCAAAATGAAAAACCCGGAAATAAAATCGCGGACCAGCTCTTGTGCACCAAAACCAACTGCCAAGCCAATAATACCGGCACCAGCCAGAATTGGGGCAATGTCGATGTTAATTTTTTTCAGAAAAATCATGATAAAAATGGCCCAGATGATCACGGCCACGCCTTTTTTCACGATTCCCATCAGTGTGTTGAGTCGTTTTTCAACTTCCAAGTTGGGCTCATCGTTGTGATGAACGGTTTTCGAAGCCAATACTTTTTTTAATTTTCGAAGCATGAAACTGCTCACCCGGAGTGCGATCAGCAGAATCACAACCAGAATGATGATGGCTGGCAATTCTGTGATAATCCACTCAGCCAGGCTAGTTGCAAACGTTTCCCAAAAATCAGCAGTAAAGAAGTCTTTCATGTTTTTTTATTTTTTTATTGATAATGTCTTCATTGGTGCTTTAAACAATTAAAGGCTGCCCCGCATGGAGCAACCTTGGATGGTTAACTGTTTGATTATTGAATGAGCACTGGCAGCGACGGATTTTTTTGAAAATCAAAAGTTACCGGGATGACAGCCCATGAGTCCACAATGGTACCATCAACAATGGCGGGTTCCCATTCAGCATCAACTTGCTCAACGGCAGCAACGGCCGCTTCTTCCAGCTTCTTGACACGTTGTTCGTAAGGCGAATCAATGTCTTGATCTGCGGTAACAAACGATACTTCACCATCTTCTTCAACAATAAATTTTACATACACTGTGCCTTCAACACCGAAGTTTTCTGCTCCTTCCGGATAATTGATGTTATTCAGCACTTCCTGTCTAAAGGCTTCATAACCCATTTTAGGTTCTGCTTCCTGCTCCGGAGCGTAGTAAATCCCAACGCGGGTAGCAAAGTTCTTCATTTTATCTTTCTCGTTTCTAAACAGGTGCATCAGTTCTGCAACCTCTTTTTTGGTCGCCATATCATCAATGCCCGATACTGCTACACGGTCAAGGTGTCCGTTGTGATAAACATATTCGTAGCCGAAGTTTGGATAGTCATCAACAATTTCGTAAACCTGAAACAGGTAACCCTCTATGTTATCCTGCATCTTTTCCAGCTCATCATAGTTTAAGTCATCATGCTGTGCGGTCGCTGTAAGCGCACCAGCCATCAAAATGAATGACGCTATCAGTGTTTTGTAAGTTTTGCTCAATCTTCTGTTCCAATTCATAATAACTCCTATTTTTCTGATTCAACTTGTATTGTGTTTCGTATCGATTGGCATTTTTCACCTGATTGGGGGTGATGGTGTTGTGGAAAATGCAAATCAACAGTTAATCGTGTTGGAAATTTCGTGCCATGCTGTGGATTCTGTTTATTCAAATCGCAGGATATGAAGGTTGTGTGGGGTTTGGCGCGTGGTTTTGAATGAATAATCAAAAAAGAAGCTGATGTGGAATAATTTTGAATTTTGTGGAATTCTTTTCACAGCGCTTACGCCAGCGGAGCTTGGAATACGCTTAACATCGGGATTTGGTCGATTGGTTTTTAACTTTCGTCTAATAAATGAGGCGATTTGCTTGCGTTTTCCAATATTCGGGGGACTATTTTATTTCTTATAGTAATTTCTTTTTCATTTGCTGATACAAAGAGTTAAACGTTTGGAAAAAATAGTAGTCTACAAGCTAAACGAAATTTATTACTGTGAAAATTACGATTGATCAACTGAGTAAAATCTATCCAAACGGGAACCGGGCGCTGAACGATGTACATCTCGAAATTGAGAATGGGATGTTTGGTTTGCTGGGGCCCAACGGAGCCGGGAAATCAAGTTTGATGCGCATTTTGGTCACTTTAATGAAGCCGAGCCACGGAAAAGTCACCGTTAATGGCTACGATTTGGTGAAGAACCGGAAAGAAATTCGCAAAATGTTGGGCTATTTGCCACAGGATTTTCGTTTTTTCTCGCAGTTGACCACCCACGAGTTTTTGGATTATGCTGCCCGTTTGGCCGGAATGAAATCGGGCAGGGAACGCGCCAATGCCGTTGATAAAATGCTGGAAGAAGTGGGCTTGTTTGAGGCTCGCGACCGGCAGGCCAACCGCTTGTCGGGTGGAATGAAACGCCGCTTGGGAATTGCCCAGGCGCTGATCAATAATCCAAAAATCATTATCGTTGATGAGCCAACGACGGGCTTGGATCCCGAGGAGCGTATCAGGTTCCGAAACCTGCTGTCCACCATTTCAACCAACGACGTGATTATCATCCTGTCGACCCATATTGTGGGCGATATTTCGAGTACTTGTAAAAGTATGGCGCTGCTGAATCGCGGAGAATTGGCTTACAGTGGTTCGCCTGACGATCTGGTGGAACAGTGTGTTGGGAAAGTCTGGCTGATTCATGCCTCGGAATCGGAATACCAGGAAATCAACGAAAAGTATCCGGTCATTTCGAATGTGCCCACCAGCGATGGTTGGGAAATTCAGGTGGTAGCCGATGAGATTAACGGCTACTCCGGGCAGAATATCGATCCAAATCTGGAACATGCCTATGTCTATTTTATGGAAAGTCAGTTAAATCAATGGACCGCTATCTAACCTTCAATTCCTGAATTTATGATTTCAATTCACAATATTCGCTCCATTGCCCGCTACGAAACAAAAACCCTACTGCGAAGCTGGTTCTTTCGGATTTTCGCGATTCTGGCGATGATCTTCCTTTCGTTTTTCAACTTTGGGGTCTTAATCGAATCAAACGGAGGCGCAGGACAGTGGGCCATGAAAGGTTTGCCATCCATTATTCCTTATACCAACTTGTTGTTTCTGAATGTAGTTCAGGCGGTGATTGCCATTTTCCTGGCTTCCGACTTCCTGAAACGTGATAAAAAACTGGATACCACCGAAGTAATCTATATGCGTCCGATGACCAATGGCGAATATGTTATTGGGAAAACGCTTGGCAATTTGGTTGTCTTTATCGTGCTGAATCTGATCATCCTTACAATTGCCTTGATCTTTAATCTGATCACCCAAAACACGGCGGTAAACTGGTTGGCCTACGGCGCCTATTTTTTGGTGATCAGCGTGCCGACCTTGATTTTTATTATGGGGCTTTCGTTCCTGATCATGTCCATTATTCGCAACCAGGCCGTCACTTTTGTGGTTTTGCTTGGCTATGTGGCCATTTCCCTGTTTTATCTTCAGGATAAGGTTTATTACCTGTTCGACTACATGGCATTTAATATTCCGCTCACTTTTTCCGATTTCGTTGGATTCGGCAATCTCGAGACCATTTTGATCCACCGGGGTATGTATTTGAGTCTGGGAATTGCCTTTATTTTTTACACCGTCTTGCTTTTGCGCCGTTTGCCGCATTCCGAATCCATGCGGATTTTTTCTTTCTTGTTTGGAACCATAGCCTTGGCGGGCGGTATTTTCCTCGGAAGTATGCACGTTGGTTCGTTCCTGAAAAATCAGAACCTGCGGGAGGAAATGATCAGCCTGAATGACCAATACCTGGATGTGAAGCAACTGGCCATTTCAAACTACGATATTCAGCTCAATCACCAGGGTGGAACCATCAGTTGCGAAGCCACACTGGATGCACGAAACGATGCGAACGAAACTTTGTCAACCGTTTTATTCAGCCTTAACCCCGGCTTGAACTTGACCCGGCTGACGGTTAACGGAAAAGAACAAGCCTTTGAACGGAAGTTGGGCTTGGTTGAACTGACCCGCCTGCAAGTGGCTCCCGGTGAGCAGTTGAAACTCGGCTTTTCCTATTCGGGAACGATCAACGAGGCCGCTTGCTTTTTAGATATTGACGACGAAACCCGGCAGGCGGCTTACCGCAATTTCATGTACCAAATTGATAAGCGCCATGCTTTTATCACACCGGAATATGTGCTGCTGACCCGTGAAAACAACTGGTACCCGATTCCTGGTGCCGGCTTTGGCGCTAAAAACAAACAATGGCTGTCGCGCCAGTTTAGCAACTACCGGCTCGAAGTGAACACCCAGCCTGGCCTCACCGCTGTTTCGCAAGGCACTGTTGAAGAAGATGGCGGCCGCTTTGTGTTTAGCAACTCGCATGCGCAATCTCAAATCTCACTGGCTATTGGCCATTACGAGCGAATGAACAAAGAAATTGACGGGCTGGAGTTCAGCATTTATTACCGAAAAGGGCATGATTATTTTTCTGAATTTTTCGAGGAAATAAAAGATACGATTCCGGGAATCATTACCGAAACCATCCAGGACTTTGAACGAAATGTCGATTTGTATTACCCGTTTGAGCGTTTTTCCCTGGTTGAAGTGCCCATTCAGTTTTATTCGTACGAACGGGTTTTAAGCGGTGCCCGCGAGCAAATTCAACCCGAAATGATTTTGTATCCCGAAAAAGGCTTGCTGATTGATGAAGCCGACTTTTACGGGCGCATGGATCAGCGACGCCGTTGGGGTGGCGGCGGTGATGAAAATTTGACGCCCGAAGAAAAGAAGATCCAGGTGTTGCAGAACTTTCTGGCCACCTTCACCCGGGAACAAGGACGACCTGATTTTAGTCGTACGCAGGGCGAAGTTCAGGTTGAGGAAAAGCAAAATGCTTTTTATGCCTTTCCGCTTTTCTACAATTACGCTTTTTACATTCGGTCTGATCGTTGGCCGGTTGCCGACCGCGTGTTTGAAGCTTATAAAAAGCAAGCGTCGACCAATCCGGGTATGGGCTGGATGCGCGATTTGCAGGGCATGTCGGAAGATGAACAAGGAAACCTGGCGCTCTTGTCCCAAAGTTTTGAAGAGATTTTGGATGATCCAACCCATAAACAGATTGTGGACAATGTCATTCAGTTGAAAGGAAAGGCCTTATTCTCCGTTATTAAACGCAAAGCGGAGGAAGAAGCATTTGAAGACTTTCTGTACGATTACTTGAGGGATGTCAAATTTAGGGCTTCGAGCATTCAGGATTTTAACGATGCCATTTTGGATGAATTTGGCATCGATTTGATTCCCTACATGGAAGGTTGGTTTAGCAGCACGCAGTTGCCCGCATTTTTGGTTGGCAATGTCACCGCGGTGAACGTGCTCGATGGAGATCAGCTGAAAACCATGGTCAAATTTAAGGTGAGCAATACCGAAGATGTGGAAGGAATTATTTCGGTTGAATTTCGCTTGGGCGGAGGTCCGGGAGGGGGATTTGGCAGAGGCGGTGGCGCACCCGAAACCATCAATAAGTTGATTCATCTCGAAGGGCACCAAACCAAGGAAGTGAGCTATTTGCTCAGTGGTACTCCGCGCGGAGCCAACATCAATACGCTGACGTCGAAAAATATTCCGTCTGAAATCCGTTTGCCGCTCGACAATATTGAAGAAGATAAAAAAGCGGTTCCTTACGAGGGAGAAAACATCACCGACAGGCCGGTTCGTATTGCCGAAGACAACGAAATTATCCTCGACAATGAGGATGCTGGGTTTGCTGTGGTTGGCGAAGATGAAACTAGCTTGTTGCGCAAGCTGCTGATTACCGAGGAAACAAGCACCGGCAAATATTCTGGTTTTTCGAGCTGGCGTGCTCCGCGAAACTGGACGTTGACTACGCATTCCAATTTTTATGGGGCTTACATTCGTTCGGCTTATTACCTGCGCTCGGGTGAAGGCAATAAAGTGGCCACCTGGAATGTCCCAATCAAAGAAGAAGGTTACTACCAGGTTTATGCTCATGTGTATAAAGAAGAACGCCGGGGGCGCCGGGGCGATGATGGTGGCGAGTACCATTTTATTGTGCATCACGATGATGGCGATGAAGAAGTGCTTGTTGACCTGAAAACTGCGGAAGTGGGCTGGAACTTACTTGGCGGGTATTACTTTTCGCCCGACACCGCAAAAATTGAATTGACCAACCAGTCGGAAGCCCGCATGGTGGTTGCCGATGCAATCAAACTGATAAAACAATAAAAGTAACAGATTTCATATGAAACGATTTTTCACAAAACTCAAATTCCTGATTTTGCTGGCCTTGTTTCCGGGCAGCATGGCTTTCGGACAGCAATTGTTGAACCTGGAGCGGGCACTGGACATCGCCTCGCAAAACAGTCCGGATATCCGGCGCTCGTTGCTCAACCTGGAACGTTCACAAGAATCGCTCAATGCCCAAAAGGCAGCCCTAAAATCGCAGTTCTCATTGAGCCTGAATCCGATTGAATACAGTCGGACCCGTTCTTTCGATGATTATTATTCAAGCTGGTACACCAACGAGTCGCTTGGAACATCGGGCACATTTACCGTTGCGCAGCCCATTTTGGTGACCGATGGAACCTTGTCGCTGGTGAACCGTTTTGGATGGCAGAAAAGTACCAGCGACATCAACAATATTGAAGACCGATCCTTCACCAATAACCTGTACCTGAGCCTCAGTCAGCCGTTGTTTACCTACAACCGCTTACGCCTTCAGCTAAAGGAGTTGCAACTGGATTTGGAAAATTCAAACCTCAGCTATGCCATGCAGCGACTCAACCTGGAGCGGCTGGTGACCCAATATTTCTACAATGTTTACATGGCACAAATGAGCCTGACCATTGCCGAAGATGAATTGGCCAATACGGAGAAAAGTTTCGAAATCACCAAAAATAAAGTGGACGCCGGCTTGGCTGCCCGGGAAGAATTGTACCAGGCCGAGTTGAACTTTGCCACTGCCAAGTCGAATGTGCAGAATCAGCAGGTGAGCCTTGAAAATTTTAAGGACCAGTTTAAGCAATATATTGGGATGGATATTTTTGAGGAAATTGCGGTGATGACCAGCGTGGATGTGAACACGGTGGATGTGGATTTGCAAAAGGCCATCGAATATGGATTGAGCTCACGAATGGAGCTTCGCCAGCGCGAGATTGATATTGAAACCTCGCAATTTGATTTGATCCGAACCAATGCCTTGAACGAATTTGAGGGAAACATGAACCTTTCGGTCGGGATTATTGGCGACAACCGCAAGCTGGGTGACATTTATGAAAACCCAACCAACAACCCGCGGGTTTCGCTGTCGTTCAATGTTCCGCTATTCGACTGGGGTGAAAAGAAATCACGAATCAAAGCGCAGGAAGCGGTTATTAAAACTCAGGAGCTGGGTTTTGAGCAAGAGAAGGTCCAGATCATTATGGATATCCGCCAAGTGTACCGCTCGCTTCAAAATATCCGTAACCAGATTGATATTGCCGAGCAGAACGAACGAAATGCACAGCTGACCTACGAGATCAACCTCGAACGTTATGCCAACGGCGATCTCACCAGTATGGACCTGAACTTATTTCAAACACAGCTTTCGGAAAAGAAAATGTCTTATGCTCAAGCTTTAATCGATTACAAAGTTGAATTGCTCAACCTGAAGATTCAAACCTTGTATGACTTTGAGCAGCGTAAAGGAATTGTTCCGGAAGACTTAATCCTGAAAAGTAAAAAGTAAAACACCATCCTTATAAAAAGCAATCCCATGAAGATCAATTTGTATCATTTCGTTATTTTATTCGCGCTACTGGGTTTGGCAGCGTGCAATAACCAAAGCGCCGATTCGCAAGCTGAAATCGCCATTCCTGTTTCTGTTGTAGATTTGAAACCCGGATTTATTGAACAAACCATCAATACAACCGGGACCGTGACCGCCACCAAAGAAGCCATTTTGACCACCGAAATGGCTGGACGGTATTCGCTGGCAACCAACTCGCGCACCGGCAAACCGTTTATGCTGGGCGACCGGGTAACCAAGGGGCAAGTCATTGTTGAGTTGGAAGATGAGGAATACCTCAACAACCTGGGGATGGAAGCCAAAGAGCTGAACCTGAAAATATCGGAACAAAACTATACCAAGCAAAAATCGCTGTTCGACAAAGGCGGAGTCACCCAAAGTGAGTTGAGCAATGCCGAAGTATCAGCGGTCAATGCCCGTGACAGTTACGAACTGGCCAAAATTCAACTCGAAAAAATGAAGGTGCGCGCCCCTTTCAATGGGGTAATTACCAAATTGCCCTATTTTACGCAAGGCAACCGGGTTGCCAGCGGAACGGAAGTCGTGAGCCTGATGAGCTATGAAAAGCTTCAGATGGAAGTCAACCTGCCCGAGAAATACATTAACCAATTGGAGCAAGGGCAGTCGGTCCGGGTCATGAACTACACGCTGCCCGAAGATACGCTTCATGGCGTGGTGCAAGAGCTGTCGCCGGCTATCAGCACCGAAACCCGCACATTTACCGGAAAACTCAGCATCGATAACGACGAACTGAAGTTGCGCCCGGGCATGTTTGTCCAGGCGGACATTATTTTGGATCGCAAGGATAGTGTGATTGTTATTCGCAAAGATGTGATTATTTCAAACCAACGGGGAAAATCTGTCTTCGTTGTTGAGCAGGGAACTGCAGAACAGAAGCAGGTCACATTGGGCTATGAAAATAAGGACCAGGTGGAAATTACTTCCGGCCTGAAAGTTAACGACCGACTGGTCGTGAAAGGGTTCGAAACCTTGCGTAGCCGTTCGAAAGTAAAAATCATCAAATAGAAAGGAAGTACCGTGAAGAAGTTAAGCGAATTTTCGGTCAAGTATCCGGTTACCGTTTTGATGATGGTGCTTGGGGTGGTTCTGCTGGGCTACATCTCGTACGACAAGCTGGGCGTTGACCTTTTCCCGGACTTAAACAGCCCGCGCCTGTTTATCGAACTGGAGTCGGGCGAACGGCCACCGGAAGAGATGGAAAGCCAGTTTGTTGAAAACCTCGAGGCCTTGGCTATCCGCCAATCCGATGTGGTGGAAGTGTCGTCGGTGTCGAAGGTGGGAAGCGCCCAAATTACCGTTGAATATGCCTGGAACAAAAATATGGATGATGCCTTTCTGGATTTGCAGAAAGCCGTGACTTCCTTCTCCCAAAACCAGGATATCGACGCCATCAACATTACACAGCACGATCCCAACTCGTCGCCGGTGATGCTTGTGGGACTGAGTCATCCGACCATTAATAACATGAACGAGCTGCGCAAAGTAGCCGACAACTATATCCGTAACGAACTGATTCGCCTCGAAGGAGTCGCCGAAGTGGAAGTTTCAGGTGCCGAGGATGTGGAGGTGTTGATTGAAACCAGTGACTACCTGCTCGATGCTTTTGGCCTGACGATGGACGAAATCAGTAGCCGCATTGCGAGCTTCAACCAGAGTATTTCGGGTGGAAGCATCGAAGAAATGGGCTTGCGTTATGTGGTCAAGGGAGTCAGCCTGCTGACCGATATTGAGGATTTCGAAAATGTCATTGTGGGCTACAAACAGGTTGCAGCCGACAATGAAGCAGCGGCTTTTGCCCCCATCTTTTTACGCGAAGTGGCCAAGGTCAGCTTTCAAAACAAGGAAGCCGACAATATCGTGCGCCTCAATGGCAAGCGTTGTTTGGGCCTTTCCATTTATAAGGAAACCAAGTTTAACACAGTAAAAGCGGTGGAGGAAATTAATGCGGGCCTGAAAGATATTCAAAAGGCATTGCCTGGTTATGAGTTACAACTGGTGACCAACCAGGGGAGTTTTATCAGCGACGCGATTAATGAAGTAGAGGAGTCGGCCTTGTTTGGAATTGTGTTGGCCGTTTTTGTGCTTTTTCTTTTCCTTCGTCGTGCCGGCAGTACTTTAATTATCAGCATCGCCATTCCCATTTCCATTATTGCCACCTTCAATCTGATGTATTTCAACGGGCTTAGCCTGAATATTATGACTCTGGGAGGACTGGCACTGGGTGCCGGTATGTTGGTTGACAATGCCATTGTGGTGATGGAAAACATTTTCCGAAACCACGAGTCGGGCATGTCCGTTCGCGAAGCAGCCATTGAAGGGACAGCCCAGGTTGGCGGCGCCATCACAGCTTCCACCATCACCACCATCATCGTGTTTTTGCCCATTGTGTATTTGCATGGCGCTTCGGGCGAACTCTTTAAGGACCAGGCCTGGACTGTGGCGTTTTCTCTGATTTCGTCGCTGGCCGTCGCCATTTTGGTTATTCCCATGTTGTTCGACCTGTTTTATCGAAATAAGAAAAAGAAAGTGCGCTCGCGTTCGGTTCAGGTGAAAGGCTACGGTCATTTTCTGGCAAGAATACTGAAAATGAAGTGGACGATTATTGTGCTGGCCACCATTCTTGTTGGTGGATCGGCGCTGTTGCTTCCCTTCATTGGGACGGAATTTATGCCCAAAACGGAAACCCGTGAATTTAGCTTGGACATTCGTTTGCAGGAAGGAACCCGGCTGGCACGGACCACTGCTGCTGTTGAAAATATGGAAGCCATTGTGACCGAATTACTGGGCGAAAACCTGGAGACGGTATTCAGTCATGTGGGTCCGACAAGCGGCGTTGGCGGTTCGGCAACCGATATTTTTCAGGGTGAAAATACAGCCACCATCAAACTGATTTTGAGTCCTGAAAGCCAACTGGCTTCCACCGATGCCATTCGGAAAATTAGCCAGGCGGTGGGGGAGATTCCGGGGATGGAAATCAGCTATCAGCAGGATGAGACTGCCCTGAAAAGCATCATGGGAACTGACGAAGCACCTTTGGTGATTGAAGTTCAGGGCGAAGATCTGGAGGTGATTGAAACGCTCGCTGCGGAAGTAAAAAGCCGGGTGGAAGGTTTGCCGGGCATGTACAATTTCGAGTCATCGTTGGAAGAAGGTTCGCCCGAAGTGGAAATCCTGGTTGACCGACGGCGTGCAGGCATGTACAACCTGAGCGTGACGAACATCATTTCCCAAATTCAGGATCAATTGATTGGCCAAGCCTCGGGTCAGGTGAAACGCGAAGGCGAAATGCAAGACATTGTCATTAAAGTGCCCGACAAGGGGCTTTCGCAGCTGGACGAGTTGAAGATTACCAGCTCGAACCAACAATTTATGGTGAACGAATTGGCTGAAATCCGGATTGGTCAGTCGCCGAAAGAAGTGTATCGGCGCAATCAAAACCGGATTGGCAAAATAACCGGGCAGCTGGAAAAAGACATGCCGCTCGACCGGGCGGTGAAAGACATTCAGGAAGCCATCGCGCCAATGAATATTCCGCCGGACTACCAAGTCAACATTAGTGGTGAAGAAGCCAAGCGGAAAGAGTCGATGGCCAGTTTAAGTTTTGCACTGATCCTGTCAATCATACTGGTTTACATGGTGCTGGCCTCCCAGTTCGAGTCGTTGTTGCATCCATTCACCATTTTGCTGACCATTCCGCTGGCGGTGGTTGGCTCCATCCTCGTATTTTTCATGTTGGGCAAAACGCTGAACATCATGGCCTACATCGGGATCATCATGCTGGTGGGCATTGCGGTAAACGACTCCATCATCTTTGTCGACCGGATTCTTCAACTTCGAAATGAAGGAATGGAACGTTTGGAGGCTATTTTACAAGCCGGCCAGCAGCGGATTCGCCCCATCATCATGACCAGTTTAACCACCATTCTGGCTTTGTTCCCGCTTACATTGGGGCTTGGCGAAAGTGCTTCGCTGCGTTCACCCATGGCGCTGGCCGTTATCGGCGGGCTGGTAACCTCAACCTTGTTGACCCTGGTTGTGATTCCGTGCATGTACGAAGCCATTGAAGGGATTAAAGACCGGATCAGAAATCATAATTGACGATTTGCTCATTTGCGATTTACAGTTTGTAGATGGTAAACAGCTAAATAGGAAATAGACCAATGAAACGAACATGTTGCTCCGCACATAAACACTAGTGAAAATAATTTTCAGCAACATGTGAGTTCCATCAGACCACTGAAAACAAATTATTTACTGATGAAATTTATAATCGATAGAAAGACCCTGATCAGCATGTTGTTTATAGGACTAACCCTGCTGGGCTACGTCTCTTATAGACAACTGGGTGTGGAGCTGTTGCCCAACGCAGAGCTCCCGTTCCTGTTTGTTCAGGCTGTTTCAAACCAGGAAGCCGATCCGGAGTACCTCGAAAATCAGGTGGTCGTTCCCATTGAAGGTGCGGTGGGAACGCTCGAAGGCATCGAGTCGCTCGAGTCGAATATCACCTCCCGCATGGGAACCGTGGTTGTTTACTACCAGAAAGGAGTTGATTTCAGTTTCGCCTATCTCAAACTTCAGGAAAAAATCAATGAGATACAAGGGAGCTTGCCCGAAGGAGTCCAGGTGAGCGTGAACCGGGTGGACCTGTCGCAAATGAGCAACCAGTTTATGGAGCTGCAAGCGCGCGGCAGTGGCGGTGTTGACCGGATCAGAAACATCGCTGATGAGGATATTGCACCCGCCCTGGAAAACCTGGATGGCATTGCCGGTGTGAATGTGTTTGGCGGGCAGGAAAAATCCATTGAAGTGATTTTGAATATGGAGGCCTGCGAAGCTTATAATATTACCCCGGGGCAGGTGCGTTCACTGCTGTCGCAAAACTCCCAATCGCGCACCTATGTGGGTGCTTTGAAAGAAAAGGAAAAGCATTACTTTGTCCATGTTACCGCCGAGTACGATCAGGTGAGTGATCTGGAAAACCTGGTGGTTGCCGAAGGCCCCATCTTGTTAAAAGATATTGCCAACGTTCGGTTTGGGGTGAAAGAAGAAACCAGCTACAGCCGCGTGAACGGGCAGGATGCGGTGACCATTCGCCTGATTAACGACTCGCAGGCCAACCAGATTGAACTGTCGCATAAGACGTTGGAGCTGGTAGAACGACTCAATGAGAAGCTGGCCCGTAAGGATGTCGAACTGTTTGTTCAGGATAATTCGGCCGAAACCATGGAGAAAAATATCGACCAGATCATCAACCTGGCATTGGTTGGTGGATTGATGGCCGTGTTTGTGCTCTGGATGTTTCTGAAAAATATTCGCATTGTCGCCTTCATCGCGCTGGCCATTCCCGTGTCGGTGTTTACTGCTTTCAACTTATTTTACGCTTATGATATCACTTTAAACAGCCTGACGCTGGTGGGTATGGCGCTGGCTATTGGTATGTTGCTCGACAACAGTGTGGTGGTGCTCGAAAATATATACCGGCTGGCGGGTAAGGGGATGGAACCGGACTCGGCCGTCACCCAAGGAACCACCGAGGTGTGGCGATCAATCGTGGCGGCCACACTGACCACCATTACCGTGTTTTTGCCCTTTGTTTTCTCCACCAATTTCATGATTGAAATGCTGGGCAAAAACGTAGGGGTTTCCATCATTTCGACCTTGCTCGTTTCGCTGGTCGTGGCACTGCTGTTTGTGCCCATGGCTATTCACTTCATTCTGAAACGGAAAAGTGGCAAGGCCATTTCGTTTGAAAAAGTAACCACCAACAACCGGATGGTGCAGGTGTACCTGTTGCTGCTCAAGTCGTGCATGCGCAATCCTGCCGGAACGATTATCGGAGCAGTCGTCATCTTTTTTATCACGGTATTTGGTAGTTTGGCGATCAGCGTCAGTTCCTTGCAGGAGGTGGAAGAAGATCAGATTCACCTGTATATTACTATGCCTTCGGGCTCAAGCCTTGAAACGACCGATGAAACGGTGAGTAAGATTGAAGAAAAGCTGGCCGATCTGAAGGAGAAGCAGGATGTGATCAGCACCATTGAAGAAGAGGAGGCTGTGGTTACCGTCAAATTACTGGAAGATTTTGAAAAGATTGATGGACGAAATTTTGCTGAGATTAAATCGGTGGTGGGCGAGCTGACCAGAAACGTTGGTGCGGCTGAAATCTCCTTCGAGCAAAGTAGCTCCGGAGGCGGAGGTGGCGGCGGCTTTGGCGGCGGACGTAACATGATGGGCAATTTTCAGCGCCTGTTGGGGATTGGCAGCAACGAGGAGAAAGTGGTGCTGAAGGGGCAGGATTTTGAGATGATGCAAACCGTAGCGGAAGACATTGAATACTTTTTGGATGAACTTGAATTTATCAACCGCGTGCGGCTCAACGTGTCCGACAACAGGCCGGAAGTGCACATGTTGTTTGATCCTTTGCTGATGACCGAGTACAACATCAACATGAATCAGGTCACCAGTGAGCTGAACTCTTTTTCAGGCGAAATTTCAACGGGCGTACAGTTTAACCAAGGGCTCGATGAATACGAAATCATCATTCGGCAAGGCGAGCAAGATCCTTTGGAAGAAGAGCCGCCCCGAACCATGGACGATTTGAAGGTGCTGCAGGTGAGCGATGCGGCAGGCGGTTTACACGACCTGCAAAAATTCACCCAATTGGTTTACGCCCGGGGATTGGCCGGTATTAACCGGGTGAACCAGGAAAAGCAAATTGAAATAACCTACAGCCTGATTGATGAAGCCCGGCAGTCAAACGAACTGCTGGAATCGTACCGCTTCGAGATTGATGAACTGATTGCTTCGTATAATTTTCCGGCGGGCGTGGCGGCCGAAGTTATTCATGAAGAGGATGATCTGGGCGAATTTGAATTCCTGATTCTGGCGGCCATCATCCTTATTTTTATGATTCTGGCTTCGGTGTTTGAGTCGTTTGCCACACCATTTGTCTTGCTGTTTTCCATTCCGCTGGCTGCCATCGGCTCCCTGTTGGCGCTAATCCTGACGGGCAACAGCCTGTTCAATGCCAACACCATGATTGGCTTCCTGATCCTGTTGGGCGTGGTGGTCAACAATGGCATTATTCTGATCGACTACAGCAATATATTACGTAAGCAGGGCTACCGGCGTCCGCGTGCCTTGATGACTGCCGGCTTGTCGCGCGTTCGCCCCATCCTGATTACCACCATTACCACCATTGTTGCGATGGTGCCGCTGGCCATGGGCCAAGCTGAATATGTGAGTGTGATTGGAGCTCCGTTTGCCATCATTGTCATTGGCGGACTGGCGCTGAGCACCGTGCTGACACTCATTTTTATCCCGACTTTTTATTCGGGGCTCGAAAGCGCACTGGAGTGGTTCAACCAGTTGGACTGGAAATTAAAGGTGTTCCAGATTGCTGCCATGGCGGGCACCTTGGCCATGATTTATATTGAAGTAGATGAGCTGACCTGGCAGTTGCTCGATACGGTGTTAGCCGTGGTGCTGATTCCGGGAGTCACCTGGTTTGTGTTGAATAGCCTGAAAAAAGCGGGAACCCGACTGGTTGCACCCGACGAACGGGTTCATATTGTCATTCAAAACCTGGTGAAAATTTATGATCGTCCGGGACGTTTTTCACGCGAGTGGGCCGGTGGTTTGAATATCCGGCGCCGGGCAGGACTGGAAAAGGATTACCACTCCATTAAAGAATTTGATCAACTTATCTGGCAATTGCCCTTGCTGGCTTTCATGATCTATTTTACCTTTTTCTTTTTGAGTTCGGTATTTTGGATCAGTTTTATGCTGGTCATGATTTACTTGTATCTCAACCAGATATGGAAACCAGTGGCCATTTACCTGGATCACCGGCATGCAGTAAGCAAAAAAGGTGTTTATAAGTTGATTCAGAAATATGCAATACTGTTTTTGTACTGGCTGTTACCTTTGGTCGAATTATTTATTCTTTGGAAGAAAACCGACTTCATTGGGTTTGTCGTCGCTTTTGCGGTGTTGTGGTACCTGGCTTTGCTGATTTCAGTTACAGCCAAACGATTGTATGAAGAAAAAGTGAACATTGACCGTATCACCGGGCGCTTTGGAAACCTCAGAAGAGCAACTTTGCGATTGGTGAAACAGATTCCGGTGATTGGCAAGCGTAAGGTTCCGTTTAAAGCGCTGAATGGCGTTTCGCTCGAAATTGGTACCGGCATGTTTGGCTTGTTGGGGCCCAATGGCGCGGGCAAGTCGACCATGATGCGGATCATCTGCGGAATTTTTGAACAGAGCTACGGCAAGGTCTGGATCAACGGGATTGATACACAGGAAAAGCGCGAAGAGCTGCAAGGCCTGATCGGTTACCTGCCGCAGGAGTTTGGAACCTACGAAGCCATGCCCGCCCAGGAGTTTCTGGATTATCAGGCGTTGCTAAAAGGCCTGACGGATGCGAAAGAACGGCGCGAGCGAATTGAGTATGTTCTGAAGGCGGTACACATGTGGGAAAAGCGGGGCGATAAAATTGGCTCCTTCTCCGGCGGAATGAAACAGCGCATCGGTATTGCACAAATTCTGCTTCACCTGCCCAAGATTTTGGTGGTGGATGAACCCACGGCTGGCCTTGATCCGCGCGAACGCATCCGGTTCCGGAACCTGCTGGTTGAGCTGAGCCGCGAGCGCATCGTCATTTTCTCAACGCACATTATCGAAGACATTTCGAGCTCGTGCAACCAGGTAGCGGTGATCAACCGGGGACAGGTGAAATATCACGGCACACCGATCGACATGGTGAACCTGGCCGATAATCTGGTCTGGCAGTATGATGTGCCTGCGTCCGACTTCGATAAAATGCCGAACAAGCACATGGTAACCCATCACATGCGGGTGGGCGACAATATCCGGGTACGGATGCTGAGCCACAAAAAGCCGGCTGATGGAGCCATCATGGCCAAGCCGGTGCTGGAAGATGCTTATTTGTGTTTGATAAAGGATTTGAAATAGAACTTGCTACTGGCAGCTAGCCGCTAGCTGCCAGTAGCATTCAAAAAAAAAACATGAACACACTCAAACTAAAAAATACATTGAACCTTGTTGGAAAGATGATCCAATACAATTTCCGGATCATATTCGGGGGTCGTTTTATCTGGTTTTTGCTGGCGGCTTTTGCCTTTTTCGCTTTTGTGGCCATCATGGCGGTGTGGAACGGCGAGCTGCCCGATGAAGAGTTTGTGTACGACACCCTGCTTTTCCCGGCTATTTTGCTCATCTTTTACCCGATGACCTTTGGCATTCAAAATGATCTGGACGCCGGGATTTTGGAAATCTTGTTTGGCATCCCCGACTACCGCTACAAAGTTTGGCTGGTGCGTTTGGTGCTGGTCTTCGTGTTGGTCTTTTTGCTGCTCATTGGCTTTGCCGGTATCAGCTACATATTCCTCACACCGGTTAACCTGTTCGAAATGACCCGACAGCTGATGTTCCCGGTATTCTTTTTGGGAGGCATGGCTTTTATGTTTTCCACCATCATTAAAAATGGAAACGGAACAGCCGTTGTCATGGTCATTCTTGGTGTTTTTCTGCTTATTATTAGTGAAGCAACGGAACGGACCATGTGGAATATTTTCATGAACCCGTTTAACCCGCCACGCAACATGAATGAGATGATTTGGGAAGGCATTGCCCTGAAAAACCGAATTTTCCTGGTGGCCGGAACGCTGGTATTTATTCTCTACGGATTGTTCAATCTACAAAAACGGGAGCGGTTTATTTAGTGGCGAAGAGCTTGGCTGTTTGTCAGAAAGACCTTGGAGTCGTTCAGAATCTGACGTCTTGCAGTGAAGGATTCTTGTCAAATACCCTTTTTGCGAAGGGGCAGAGTGGCAAAATTTTGATTCCTTTTTGACGGGCATACGCTACCGCTTCCATCACCAGTTGTTTGCCAAACCCTTTGCCGCCATAGCGTTCGTCTACTCCGGTATGGTCAATGATGAACCGCGATTCCCCGGCCCAGGTGTAAGTCATTTCCCCGGCTAGCTCCCCATCTTCGTAAATCACGAAGCGTCCCTTTTTGCCATGGTCTTCCTGTCTGATTTCGGCCATGGGCTAATGTCCTTTGATGCTTAAAGCTCCCGAAGGGCATTGGGCAACCTGATCAATCAACTCCTGCGATGTGGCATTTTCAATTTGAATCCACGGTCGTTCTATCGGCTTGTAAACCTTAGGCAATGTTTTAACACAAACACCGGAATGGATACATCGATCCGGCTTCCATAAAATCGTGATTTCTCCGTTGCTGTACTCTTTTGTTTTCATTTGCTTGTGGTTTTAATGATGAGTCTTCGACTGAACGCCATTGGGCGAATGCCTACCATTAAAAGCGTGTAACATCGAAATTGTTCGCACAGGCCTGGTTGACTGTCCCACCAACTCATCATCCAATCACCAATTAGCTAATGACGAGCTCGTAAAGTTTCGAGTTCCAAGTTTCAAGTTCAGCCAGCGACGAATGACAATTAAATGGCCATCAATGACTATCAAATGACTAATGATCGAATGACGAGCTCGTGAAGTTTCGAGTTTCAAGTTCAACCAGCGACGAATGACAGTTAAATGACTAATGATCTAATGACCAATGACCAATAATCAATCATCTATCCCTCAATCTCCTGTCCCAAGTGTTTTTTGATTTGCTGTTCAACCTCCAAGGTTAGTTCTTTCACGTCGCGTCCTGCCGGATCGATTGGCGGCAAAACGGTGTAGGTCAGTGGTGTTCCAAAAGTCATGGGATAGTAGCCTTTGGGCATCAGCTCAAAGTTGCCGTCAATCACAAAAGGCACGATGATGGCCGATGGAGCTGCCCGCAACAGGCTGGCAATTCCGGCAGGTTGGAAGGTTTTTACACGCCCGGTTTTGCTCCGTGTTCCTTCGGGGAAGATGCTGGCAGCGTAGTTTTCTTTTTCGATGTGTTTTCCCAGGCGGGTAATTTCCACAATTGATTGGCGCCCGTTTTTACGGTCAATTAAAGCCGAGCCCCCGTGCCTGAGGTTATACGAAATACTGGGAATGCCTTTGCCCAGTTCCTGCTTCGACACAAACTTGGGATGATGCTTGCGAAAACCCCAAACGATGGGTGGAATATCCAGGGTATTTTGATGGTTGGATACAATGATCAAAGGGCGTCCCTCAGGGAGCAATTCAAAGCCCCGGAAACGAATCCGGCAGCCCATGATTGACAAACTGTAGATAAGCAAGAAGTTGAGTATGTCGACCGCCTTTTTTCGCGGATGATAACCACCCAGTCGGCGGCAAAGCATTTGTACGGGGTGAAACACCAACAGCAACAAGCCAAAAACCAGTAGGTACACGGGTGTCAGCAAATATCCAAGCACATTTTTCATTGCACAATAAATTGATTTTAATGCCACAAAAGAACAAAAAATATGGGAAAGCTGTACTTTGGGGCAGAAGGTTTCCCAAGCTCGGATTCTGTTTTCTCAAAAACGCCGAATCCACAGATCATAAGGGCTGGAGGCTCCTGGCATGGCGCCCATACAATAACCAATCACTCGTGACCAATATTGATATCTTTCGTCCGTTTGGCCCAGCGGTCGCGGGCGAGCTGTTGCATATCCGTCTGAATATCTTTTTCGTCCGTAATCTCCAACCCCAGGATGGTTTCCATGACGTCTTCCATGGTTACCAATCCTTCTGTTCCACCATATTCATTAATAATCAGGGCGATGTGTTCTTTGTTAAATAATAGTTTTTCGAACAGAACCGGCACCGTAATATTCTCGTAGCAAACCACAATTTCTCGTTTTTGTGATGCCAGTAAATCTTCGGTGGCGCCGGCAGCCAGTTTTTCCATCACATCCTGTTTCAGAACGTAGCCGGTAATTTTGTCGATACTTTCCTGGTAAATCGGAATCCGTGAAAACTGAAAGAAACTTTCCTGCCCAAAAAAGTTGGATAAAGTCATGGTGTCGGGTGCTGCCAGCATGACGGTGCGCGGAGTCATGATCTCTTTGACTTTAATATCGCGCAGCCGAATCAGGTTGATGATGATTTTGCTTTCGGTCTCCTTAAATATACCTTCATCCAACCCCAGCGAAGCCAGCATAGCAACTTCTTCGCGGCTGACTGACTGCTCTGGTTTGTTTTTGGAAACGGCACGGGTAATAAATTCTGAAAAAAGTACTAGTGGGTAAGTGATGATAATCAACAGATGAATGACTCGTGCTGCAGGCAGGGAAAGCTCGCGCCAAAAACTGGCTCCAATGGTCTTTGGTATAATTTCGGAGAGCACCAGGATGAGGATGGTCAGCACAGCCGAGATTAGGCCAAAGTGGGCGGCACCAAACACTTTGACCGCTTCGGCGCCAACGCCGGCCGCTCCAACCGTGTGCGCAATGGTATTCAAGGTGAGTATGGCCGCCAGCGGACGGTCAATTTTATTTTTCAGGTCTTTCAGTATTTTGGCCGCCTGGCTTCCTTCCTGCTCCTTTAAATAAATGAAGGAGTAATTGACGGAAAGCAAAACCGCCTCGAGAATCGAACATAAGAAGGAGATCCCCAGGGCCACGGCCAAATAAAACAGTAACATACTCATGTGGATCGGTATTTTTGGCGAAAAGATAGCAATTGTGTCGGACAATGCGATCGATTCGCAGGAAAAGTTCGGAAAGATTAATAGCTTCCGTCCTTTGCCTGAATTAGGCAGCGATTGATTGAAACGCCCGGAAGTGTCCGGGGCAAACGGTCGCTGCTTGTTAATTGAATATTAATATGATTTTAATTTTAGCAACAAGTAGTGCATATGTCTTTCTAACTTTGCAATTTTGAGTCAAAATGTAAAATGTTTGTTGGATTTAGTTTCAAAAGGTAATTGCAATGGAGTTTAAGTGCAAGAAAGCGGGAAGTGAATGTTATGGATTGAAGGAGCTGGTTTTACTCTCTGAAATCAGTAAGCGCTTAATTCAAAGTAAGGAGCTAAAGAATGACTTAACATCCATCCTTGAGATATTAGTCCGTCATTTGGGAGCCGAGCGGAGTTTACTCACTATTTTCAACAGTAAAAATTCTAAAATTTATATTGAGTCGGCCTACGGATACAGCCAGGCGCAGCAAGCCCGGGGAAAATACAAATTGGGAGAAGGTATTATCGGGCGCGTGGTTGAGTTGGCGAGGCCGGTTGTCATTGAGAAAATTTCAAAATCAAGCTTGTTCTTAAATCGCACCCAGCAGGAGTTGAAGTCGGCAAATGGCGATGAGCTTAGTTTTATTTGTGTGCCGATTATTGAAGAGGGAAAAGTTACCGGAACCTTGAGCTTGGTCAGGGTGTTCAATCCCTTTATCACAAACGATGAGGATTTGAAGTTGCTATCCATCATCGGAAGCCTCATTTCGCGCGTGGTTCGTTCGCGGCAGGAACGCATGGAAGAGATGGAACTGCTTCGTCAAAAAAATCAGGAGTTACAAAACCAGCTGAAAGGAGATAATCCAACGATGAACATGATCGGAAATTCAGCTAAGATGCGCGATGTGTATTCGTTGGTGAATATGGTTGCTGAAACCAATTCAACCGTTCTGATTCGTGGGGAAAGCGGAATCGGGAAAGAATTGGTTGCTGATGCGATTCACTTCACCAGTAAACGCGAAAAGCGCAGTTTCGTCAAGGTCAACTGCTCCGCCTTGCCCGACAGTTTGATCGAAAGTGAGCTGTTTGGTCATGAGAAGGGTGCATTTACCGGAGCCAACAGCCAGCGAAAAGGACGCTTTGAGCTGGCCGATGGTGGCACCATTTTTCTTGATGAAATCGGCGATATCCCCTTATCAACCCAGGTTAAAATTTTGCGGATCATTCAGCAACGCGAATTCGAGCGCTTGGGTGGCACCGAAACAATTAAGGTTGATGTGCGGATTATCGCTGCAACCAACCGGAAACTGGAAGAAATGATTGATAAGGGCGAGTTCCGCGAAGATCTGTTCTACCGGATTAATGTCTTCCCGATTTTTATTCCGTCTTTGCGGGAGCGGCGCAATGATATCCCGATGCTGGTTGACCATTTCATTGAAAAATTTAACAAGCGAAACAATACCAAGATCAAACGGATTACCACATCGGCGTTGAATATGTTGATGGTGTACTCCTGGCCGGGAAATATCAGGGAGTTGGAAAACTGCATTGAAAGGGCTTGTATTTTAAGTACCGACAATGTCATTCACAGTTACAACCTGCCTCCTTCGTTGCAAACAGCCGATTCAACCAATACCCGGGCCAAGGGTGGCCTGACGTACACGGTTGAGCAAGTGGAGCAGCAGTTGATCCGTGAGGCGCTGACCACCACCAACGGGAACATTGCCAAAGCGGCCGAACACCTGAAAGTGACCGAGCGCATGCTGGGAACCCGCATCAAAAAATACGAGATCGACGCCTGGCGGTTTAAAGTATAAAGCTGTCACGCCGGTAGTCAAAGATTTCGCCCTGTTCCAATTTTTCAGGCCCTGTTAACTTTTCTGTCGCCCTGTTGCTCCGGAGTCTTTCCTGTTACTATTTTTCCCGTCCTGTTAAAGTTCTTACCGCCCTGTTAAGTTTCCAGCCTCCCTGTTAAGTTTTCACTCGCCCTGTTGAACAGGGCCGGGCGATTTTTTAACAGGGAAGCCCAAAAACCAACAGGGCGAACCCAGAACGTAACAGGGACAACTTTTTTTTAACAGGACGCTTCTCCAGCCAACAGGGCGGCTTATTCTTTAACAGGGCGAGTTCCTTAGCCGACAGGGGGAATATTTTTCAGGCAGGAGCCGCGCGGGCTCAACAGCGGAGGACTCCATGCACCCGGAAGAAATTTTATTCGGGATTCCGATTCGCGATTGCCCTTCTGCGAGCAGAATCCACCAGCTGCAAACGACTTTCGGCGAATCGGAATGCGCCGCACCCTATCCCACAAAAATGTAGGTTAAGCCAGTGTTAATACCTCTTAACATCCCATGGACAGTAGTTTTATGCTATTCAGCATGAATTGTATCCCGTTCCTCCTCCTCCTACAAAAATGTAGGAATCATCAAGCTTAAAAATCTTGTGCCAAAAAAATTATCGGATCATAACTTGCGGAAATACAGCGCTTTTAGAATTAGAAACTTGGAATTTGGAATTTGAATTCCTGATACTGGCATTCTTCTGGTTAAGGGGCAAAGCAAAGTGAAAAATGTTAAACCCTCAAAAAATTGAAAAGATGAGAAAGATCGCTATTTACGGGAAAGGTGGAATTGGTAAATCAACCACAACCCAAAACACAGTAGCCGGACTGGTCGAAGCCGGAAAAAATGTCAAAGTCGTTGGATGTGATCCTAAAGCAGACTCAACCCGCTTGTTGTTGGGTGGTTTGGCTCAAAAAACCGTATTGGATACCCTCCGCGCCGAAGGTGAAGATGTGGAGCTGGAAGACATTGTAAAAGAAGGTTACGGCGGTGTTCGCTGTGTTGAGTCAGGTGGCCCTGAGCCAGGAGTTGGATGTGCCGGTCGTGGTATCATCACTTCCATCAACCTGTTGGAACAGTTGGGTGCGTGGGATGAGAAATTCAACATAGATTATACTTTTTACGATGTATTGGGTGACGTGGTCTGTGGTGGATTCGCCATGCCGATCCGCGAAGGAAAAGCCCAGGAGATTTACATTGTGGTTTCGGGTGAAATGATGGCCATGTATGCGGCTAACAACATTTGTAAAGGGGTAAAGAAATATGCTGAAGCAGGTGGTGTCCGCTTGGGTGGACTGATCTGTAATTCACGTAATGTGGACAACGAGCGTCAGATGATTGAAGAGCTGGCTCGCCAACTCGGAACTAAAATGATCCACTTTGTGCCTCGCGACAACATGGTTCAGCGTGCCGAAATCAACCGGAAGACCGTGATCGAGTTCGACCCCACACACAACCAGGCTGACGAATACCGTGCGCTTGCCAAAGCGATTGATGAAAATGAGCTGTTTGTGATTCCAACTCCGCTGGAAATGGAAACATTGGAGCAGTTGTTAATCGATTTTGGAATTGTAAACTAAAGAATAGGAGAAAAAAACCATGTTAATGATCAGAGCTATTATTCGTCCCGAAAAATCAAGCAAAGTATTGAAAGCCCTTTTTGAAGCCGGTTATGTGGCTGTAACCAAAATCCCGGTAGTGGGACGCGGAAAACAGCGTGGAATTAAAATCGGTGATGTGACTTACGATGAATTACCCAAGGAAATGTTGATCATCGTTGTGAAAGACGAAGACAAGGATTTTGCCATCACAACCATTATGGAAGCAGCCCGCACAGAACCGAAAGGTGCATTTGGAGACGGAAAGATCTTCGTTACCTCGGTGGATGAAGCCTACACAATTAGTCGGGGAACAAAAGAATTATAATCATTAAAACCACACGACTATGAAAATGATACTGGCGATTATCCGCATTGATAAAATGAACGAAACCAAAAAGGCCCTCACTGAAGCTGGTATCACCTCGATGACAGCAACCGGAAAAGTTTTCGGACGTGGAAAAGGCCTATGGGATGCAAAAGTGTTGGAAGGGGTCAAAAATGATACCCCGGAAGCCTTGGCTCATCTTGGGAAAGAACCCCGGCTCAGACCACAGCGTGTTCTTAATATCGCTGTTTCTGATCACAATGTTCAATTGACAATTGATACGATTATCGAAGTTAACCAGACGCCAGCTCCTGGCGACGGAAAAATCTTCGTTCTTCCATTGGATGATGCCTGCCGTGTTCGTACAGGCGAAACCGGCACAACAATTCTTTAATAAAAAGTAAAAACAATGGTAAATAAAAAAGATTATACAAACGGATTACCGGATCCTTCCCGACTGAAGGAAGAGATCCTGAAAAAATATCCCCGGAAGATTGCCAAAAAACGCGAGCGGTCGATGGTAATCAATGAACCGGATCAAGATCAGGAAATCTTGTCCAACGTACGGACAATCCCGGGGATCATTACGCAACGTGGATGTACCTATGCCGGTTGTAAAGGGGTGGTTTTAGGACCGACCCGCGACATCATCAACCTGGTTCACGGACCAATTGGCTGCAGCTTTTATGCCTGGCTGACACGCCGGAACCAAACCCACGTGCCTGAGGGTGGCGACAACTTCATTTCGTACTGCTTCTCTACCGATATGCAGGATGAAAATATCGTTTTCGGAGGTGAAGCTAAACTGAAGGAAGCCATTCGTGAAGCCTACCAAATGTTCAAGCCCAAATCAATCGGTATCTTCTCCACCTGTCCGGTGGGACTGATTGGTGACGACGTTCATTCCGTGTCACGCGACATGAAAGCCGAACTGGGAATCAACATCTTTGGTTTCAGTTGCGAAGGTTACCGTGGCGTATCGCAATCAGCCGGTCACCACATTGCCAACAACGGCGTGTTTAAGCATGTTGTCGGACTGAATGACCGTGAGCGTACTGGTAAATTCCAGGTGAACCTGCTGGGTGAATACAACATTGGCGGTGATGCCTTCGAGATTGAGAGATTGTTTGAAGAAGCTGGAATCACTTTGTTGTCCACGTTCTCAGGTAACTCGACCATCGAAAGCATGGAATACTCCCACACGGCCGACCTGAACATGGTGATGTGTCACCGCTCCATCAACTACATTGCCGAGATGATGGAAGAAAAATACGGAATCCCCTGGATCAAGGTCAACTTCATTGGAGCCGATTCGACCGCAAAATCGCTGAAAAAGATTGCCGATTATTTTGGAGATGCAGAACTGACCGCCAAAGTAGATGCAATTTGTGAACGCGAAATGGCGAAAGTAAAAGCGGTGGCCGACGTGGTTAAACCAACGGTTGAAGGTAAACTGGCCATGATGTTCGTTGGCGGTTCCCGTGCCCATCACTACCAGGATCTCTTCAAAGAACTTGGAATTCGTGTAGTTTCGGCCGGTTACGAGTTTGCTCACCGTGATGATTACGAAGGACGTAAAGTGATCCCAAACATCAAGATTGATGCCGATACCCGGAACATTGAAGACTTGGTCGTTTCGAAAGACGAAGCACTTTTCCGTGATGATCTGGTTGCGAAGAAAGAAACGCTGGAGAAATCGGGTTACAGTTTCAGTGACTATGAAGGGATGATGCCGGAGATGAGTAAAAACGCACTGGTGATCGACGATGTGAACCACTGGGAAACAGAGAAGCTGATTGAATTTTATAAGCCCGATGTTTTTTGTGCCGGAATCAAAGAAAAGTATGTGGTACAAAAATACGGAGTCCCGCTCAAACAGTTGCACTCTTATGACTACGGCGGCCCTTATGCAGCCTTTGGAGGAGCAATTAACTTTTACACGGAAATGCAACGTATGCTGGATACAAACATTTGGAAATTGGTGGATACACCCTGGAAAAATGAACCGGAAATCGTTGGCAGCATGAGAATTGAAGCTTAATAAAAGGAGGATAAAAAATGCTACTAAAACATACAACAGATCAAGTATTAGAGCGGAAAGCCTTGACCGTTAACCCGGCAAAAACCTGCCAACCGGTTGGGGCGATGTACGCTGCATTGGGTATCCACGGATGCCTGCCACATAGCCACGGCTCTCAAGGGTGCTGCTCCTACCATCGGAGTGCATTGACCCGACATTACAAAGAGCCAGTGATGGCTGCTACCAGTTCATTTACCGAAGGTTCATCGGTCTTTGGAGGACAAGCGAACCTGATGACGGCCATCGACAATATCTTTGGAATTTACGAACCTGAAATCATTGCTGTTCATTCAACTTGCCTGTCTGAAACGATTGGTGATGACCTGGGACAAATTGTGGCCAAAGCCCGCGAAGAAGGAAAAGTGCCGTTGGGAAAGCATATCATACAGGCTTCAACTCCAAGTTATGTAGGCTCACATGTGACCGGGTATGCAAACATGTTGGAGGGTATTGTGAAGTACTTCCCCGAGAGAACCGACGAACGCAAGCGACAAATCAACTTGTTGTCTGGCTGGGTTGAACCTTCCGACATGCGCGAGTTGAAACGTCTGACCAAGCTATTGAAAATTAAATCTGTTCTTCTGCCAGATACTTCGGATGTGCTGGATACGCCAATGACCGGGAAATATGAAATGTATCCCAAAGGCGGGACGACGATCCCGGATATGGTGAGCATGGGCGACAGCATGCAGAGCATTGGGTTGGGAGAATGGGGAACGAGGGCAGCTTGCATTGCGCTGGACAACAAATGCAAAGTTCCGTTTGATATTGTCGACATTCCGGTAGGATTGAGGGCGACTGACCGCTTTATCCAGGCGCTCGCAAAAGCGGGTAAAGTTTCCATTCCGGAAAGCCTTGCCGATGAGCGCGGACGTTTGGTGGACGCGATTACGGACATGCATCAGTACCTGTACGGAAAACGGGTGGCCATTTATGGAGACCCGGATAACATTCTTCCCTTGATCGAATTCTTGCTGGATATGGATATGAAACCGGTTTACGTGGTTTCAGGAACCCCTGGAAAAGCATTCATGAAAAGAATGGAGGAACTGGTTGGCGAACGTTGCCTGGAAGCGAAGTTCAAAAACGGACCTCAGGCCGATATGTTGCTGATGCATCAGTGGATTAAACAGGAGCCGGTTGACCTGATCATAGGGAACACTTACGGGAAATACATTTCCCGCGATGAAGGTATTCCGTTTGTTCGCATGGGATTCCCAATCTTAGATCGTATGGGTCATAGTTATTTCCCAACCATAGGGTACCAAGGTGGTCTGCGGATTTTGGAAAAAATCCTGGGAGTGATTATGGACAAGATTGATGCCACTTCTCCTGAAGAATCGTTCGAACTGACCATGTAGTCATGATAGAACAAAGTCCGGAAAGAGTCACCCTGCTCTTGTTTCAGGATCTCATTTCGATGAGGCTGCTCAGGCAAGTTCAGATCTCCTTTAAAGGGCTTTTCAAAGATATCCTTCGTCAAAGTCTCCCCGAAGGATCTCCAGGGCGACATCCCTTAAAACGTGTTCTTCTTAATGTCAACAGAAAAGGGGGCGACCCGCTGCTCCCTTTTCTTTAAAAAAAACAGATGACTATGAATACATTTATCAAAGACAGGCAAAGTCAAATCCTCACGAAGGGGAACGATCAAGCAGCCATCGCCTGTGGAAAAGCCAGTGTGGCCGGTTCGGTCAGTCAGCGGGCATGTGTATTCTGTGGTTCCCGGGTAGTCCTTTATCCAATTGCCGATGCGCTGCACCTGATTCACGGACCAGTAGGCTGCGCTGCTTACACTTGGGATATTCGTGGGGCGCTTTCCTCTGGGCCGCAAATTCATCGGCTGAGTTTCACCACTGACCTGAAAGAAAAGGAAGTGGTCTTTGGTGGCGAGGAGCGCTTGTATAAAGCCCTCATCAGTTTAATTGACACCTACCAGCCCAAGGGAGCTTTTGTGTATGCTACTTGTATCGTGGGAGTTATTGGCGATGATGTGGCAGCCGTGTGCAAGCGGGTGACTCAGGAAAAAGGGATTGATGTGATTCCGGTTATGTCGGAAGGTTTTAGCGGGACGAAAAAGGATGGCTATAAAATAGCGTGCGGCGCGTTGTCAAAGCTGATTGGAACGGACACGACTTTTAAAGCTCCGGAACATAGCATCAACATTCTTGGAGATTTCAACTTGGCAGGAGAACTCTGGATGTTGGGCGAATATTATAAAAGAATGGGCGTGAATCTGCTGGCTGCAATGACCGGCGATGGCCGGATTGATACGATCCGGAAAGCGCATACTGCGCAGCTCAACGTGGTGCAATGCTCCGGTTCCATGATCGGCCTGGCTAAAGAGATGAAGGAAAAATATGGCATTCCGTTCATGAAAGTTTCCTATTTCGGCATTGAAGACATGTCGGATGCGCTGTACGAAGTGGCCAAGTTTTTCAAATCTGAAAAAATGATGCAAAAGGCGCGGGAACTGGTAAAAGACGAACTCAGTAAATTACTTCCGGCATTGCAGAAGTACAAGCAAGAACTGGAAGGAAAAAAAGCTGCCATTTATGTGGGCGGTGCTTTTAAAGCCATTTCGTTGGTGAAAGCGCTTCGCTTGATTGGAATGAAGGCCGTGGTGGTTGGCTCACAAACCGGCAATCAGGATGACTATGAATTGTTGCAGGAATTGTGCGATGAAGGAACCATCATTGTGGATGATTCGAATCCCAATGAACTCTCTGAATTTGTAAAACAAACCGGTGCCGATTTGTTTATCGGCGGGGTAAAAGAACGACCAATCGCTTATAAATTGGGGTTGGGATTTTGTGATCATAACCACGAACGAAAAGAGGCCCTGGCCGGATATGAAGGGATGCTCAATTTTGCCAAAGAAGTACACGCTTCGGTTTGTAGCCCAGTTTGGCAATTTATGAGATAGTAAGAAAGTCATTTGTTTCGCGTCAATATTGGTCATTCGCTTCGCGTCAGTTGTCGCTGCAACCAATGACAACGGAATGACTATTAATGACAATCAATGACAGTTTTAACTCAAAATTTGAAGAACATGTTTGAACACGCTCCCGTCATAAAATCAACCAAAGAATTCACAGCCACTCGCAATGCCTGTAAGCTTTGTGCGCCACTTGGGGCAAGCATTGCATTTAAAGGTATTCGCGGATGTGTCCCCATTATTCATGGCGGGCAAGGCTGCGCAACCTACATTCGTCGCTATCTCATTAGTCATTATAAAGAACCAGTTGACATTGCTTCGTCAAACTTTACTGAAGAAGCCACCATTTTTGGTGGCGGTGCCAATTGTTACACCGCGCTCGACAATGTAATTGGGCAGTATCAACCCGAAGTCGTGGCCATGTGTACCACCTGCCTTTCGGAAACGATCGGCGACGATGTAAGCCTTTACATGCACAACTATAAAAAAGATACGAAGCTCGAAAATCTACCCCATTTTGTAACGGCTTCCACTCCCAGCTATCAGGGCTCGCACATGGACGGTTTTCATGAAGCCGTGGCTTCTACCGTGAAAACATTTGCCAAGCCTGGTGAAAAAGGTGATCACTTGAATTTATTTCCGGGCTTTGTTTCGACCGAAGATATCCGTCAACTTAAATATTTGCTGAACGATATGGGGCTTGATTACATGTTGCTTCCCGACTATTCGGAAACTTTGGATAACCAGATTTGGGAAACCTACAAACGTATTCCGGAAGGGGGAACACCGGTTAGTGCGATTGAAACGAGTGGTTCGGCAGCTGCCTCGATCGAGTTTGGCACCATCCTTAACCAGGGAAGCCTTTCCGGCCGGGTGAAAAGTAAAAACCTGTCGTCTACCGGAGCTGCTTTTCTTGAAAAGGAATTTGGAGTTGAAAATCACCGCATGCCGCTTCCTATCGGCGTTAAATTGACCGATGCTTTTTTTAACACGCTTGAGAAAGTGAGTGGAAAGGAAATTCCTGCAAAGTACAGGGGCGAACGCGGCCGGTTGATCGATTCGTATGCCGATGGGCACAAGTATGTTTTTGGAAAAAAGGCCGTGGTTTATGGCGAAGAAGACTTTGTGGTCGCAATGACGACTTTCCTGGATGAAATTGGAATTGATGTCGTGTTAGCTGCAACCGGCGGCGAAAGCGGTAAACTGGAAGAAGAAATCAGGAAATATTGCCCGGAACGTGGCACTCGGATTCAGACGAGGAACAACTTCGACTATGAAAAAATACACGACTGGTGTTTGGCGAACAAACCCGATCTGTTCATCGGAAACAGCAAAGCCTATTATATTGCCCGTGAGCTGGAGGTTCCAATTGTTCGCTGCGGTTTTCCAATTCATGACCGCTTGGGCGGGCAGCGCATCAAGCACCTGTGTTACACCGGCACCCAGGAACTGTTCGATAAAATTGTGAACGCTTTAATTGAATTCAAACAAGACCATTCGCCGGTTGGCTATAAATATATGTAGAACTGGGAGCGACAGTGATCGGATGACTTTAAGTCATCCGATCACTAAAAGACCCACAAAAAACCAGAACGCTATGATAGACATTGATAAACATCCCTGTTTTAACAAAGACGCGAAGGGAAAATATGCCCGGGTTCATTTGCCGGTGGCTCCCAAATGCAACATTCAGTGTAACTATTGCAAACGGGATCATGACTGTGTGAATGAAAGTCGTCCGGGAGTGACCAGTAAAGTGTTGTCGCCCGAACAAGCGCTGACTTATTTAATTAGGTTGAAGGAAAAGATGCCGCATCTTTCGGTGGTTGGCATTGCGGGTCCGGGCGATCCGTTTGCCAATCCAGTGGAAACCATGACCACTTTGCGATTGATCCGCAAGGAATTTCCGGAGATGATCCTCTGCCTTTCTTCCAACGGACTGAATGTTACTCCTTATGTGGATGAGTTGGCCGAGCTGAAAGTGAGCCATGTCACCATTACCATGAACGCGCTGGATCCGGAGGTTACCAAAGACATTTATAAATGGGTGCGGTATCAGAAACGTGGTTTTATTGGGAAAGAAGGTGCAAAACTGTTACTTGAGAAACAACTGGAAGCCATCCGAATGCTAAAAATGTATGGCATTACCGTCAAAATCAATACCATCGTCATTCCGGGAATCAACGATCATTTGGTTGCTGATATTGCCAAATCGGTAAAAGCAATGGGGGCCGACCTGATGAACTGTATTCCGCTGTACCCGGTTGCCGATACTCCGTTTGAGAACTTCAAAGAGCCATCTTCAGCGATGATGAAATTGATTCGTGCCGAAATCAGTCAGCATATTAAGCCGATGACCCATTGCGCCCGTTGCCGTGCCGATGCTGTGGGACTTCTGGGCCAGGATGACCCGGAGGCCAAGAAATTGCTGACGGAAGTGTCGAAGCTTTCGGTTGAGGTGGATGAAACCCGTCCTTATGTGGCCATCGCCAGTCATGAAGGGATGTTGGTGAATCAGCATCTGGGCGAAGCCGACTCCTTATATATCTATAAAGAGACACCGTCAGGTTACCGCTTGGTTGAAGAGCGTCGCACGCCACCGTCAGGAACCGGAAATCTGCGTTGGAAAGCCTTGGGTGAAAGTTTAAATGATTGTCGCGCCTTGTTGGTTGGCGGAATTGGACCTTCGCCGTCGTCGATTATTGGACGTTCTGGGATCAAAATCATGGAAATGACCGGGCTGATTGATGACGGATTGGATGCGGTGTACAAAGGCAAAAACCTGAAGACCATTAAAAAAGCCGATGTCTTTCGGTGTGGCGCCGAATGCTCGGGAAGCGGAACAGGCTGCGGATGATGCCAGCCCCCGACGAACGAGTCACCCTGAACTTGTTTCAGGGTCTGTCAGTAGGGTGGACCTCGCTCCAAATAATACAGATGCTGAAACGATTTCAGCATGACGCATACATTTAATAGATCAACTTTAAATATTGTCAACAATGAAAAAACCCGAATTTCACATTTTAGTCTGCAACTCGTACCGGGTGGCAGGCGATGCCAAAGGCTTCTGCAATAAAAATGGTGGGGCCGATTTTATCCAGTACATCATGGAGGAATGCAACGATCGTGGCATTGATGCTGCCGTGTCGTCCACAGCTTGTCTGAATGTGTGCTCGCAAGGGCCCGTTATGGTCATCCAGCCCAACAATTTGTGGTATGGGGCGATTACGGAGGAACGCATCGATGAGATTTTAGATGCCTTGGAAGAAGGCAATGCTGTTGAGGAATACTTGATTAGTGAATAATGACCGCTAGATCACTCCATATAATTGACACGACTCTCCGGGATGGCGAACAAGCCCCCGGAGTCGTTTTCAGTTTTGACGAAAAACTGAAGATTGCCGCGTTGCTTGATGAAGCCGGAGTGAAGGAACTTGAGGTTGGTACGCCGATTATGGGGGAGAACGAGCAAACGGTAATCCGTGAAATTGTCAGGTCCGGGTTCAATTTTAAATCGACCTGTTGGGGGCGCGCCACGGAAGAAGATATGGTGGCCGCTGAAAAAACCGGAGCTGGTCGAATGAACATTTCGTTCCCGGTGTCAGATATTCAGCAACAAGCCATCGGTAAGAATCGAAAATGGGTGATGAGTCGGATTCGTCCGATGATGACTTTTGCGCGTCAGCGGTTTGGCTTTATCGCAGTTGGTGCGCAGGATGCAAGTCGTGCTGACAAGAGCTTTCTCCATGAGTTTATTTCAACTTGTTTGTTTTATGGGGCCGATCGGATTCGGATTGCCGACACGGTTGGAACGCTTAATCCGCTTTCAACGATGGAGCTTTTCAAGTGGCTGAATACGCATTTCCCCGGATTTGATTTTGAATTTCACGGGCACAACGATTTGGGAATGGCAACGGCGAACACGGTTTCTGCTGCGCTGGCTGGATGTGCTTCGGCTAGTGTAACTGTTAACGGTCTGGGAGAACGGGCTGGAAATGCCTGCCTGGAAGAAGTGGTTGCAGCCATGAAAGTATCGGCGCAAACGGATTGCGGAATTCAGTTCAGTAATCTTCAGAAAATTTGCCGGGCGGTTGAGGCAGCTTCCCATCGACCAATTCATGAATCAAAACCTATTGTAGGCAGCATGATTTGCCGGCACGAGTCAGGTATCCATTGTCGCAGTTTGGTGAATGACCCTATGAGCTATCAGGCTTTTGACCCGGTTGCGTTTGGCCGCGAAACAGAATTGGTGTTCGGAAAGCACTCCGGTAGCGGTGCGCTCAAGCACTTCCTCCGTTCCAAAGGAGTTCTAATTTCAAAAGAGCAATTGTCGGATACCGTTCTTCGGATGAAAGATATTGCGCAGAACGCTAAAAAAGCTTTGGATTACGAAGAGGCATGGTTGCTTCTGAATTCGCTGTCAATAAATGAGCAGAAATGAAAAAGAAAGTAATTGAAGGCGCTATTTGGTTTGGCATGGGTGATCAGGGAGTAAAATGTCATTTGTGGATGCATATTTTGGCAGGTATTAATGAAACAGGATCTATTTCAGGAACTGCGCTCCAAATGGGAAGCTCCTATTCTAAAGTCTATAATGAAATTGTACAATTCAATTGTGCTGCCGGTGTGGAACTGATTGAATCTGTTAGAGGAGGTATTGGTGGAGGTTTTGCAAGATTGACCCCCGAAGGCGTTCATGTATTGAAACTATATAGCGAAGCCGAGAAGCGTTTCGATCAATTTATCGGTGAATTAAATAAGGCATTTGAGCCTTTTTTTTGAAAACCGTTATTCAAAAAAAGATAACGAAAAATGAGGTGCAAACAAATGGTACCCTTTAAGAGGAGGTGGGGACCATCAATTTGAAAATTCAATATACAATTTAGATTATATTATTATGGAAACATGGAATGGTTATTATTCAGAGGCAGAAGCCTACTACAAAACAACAGTAGGGGCAAAGAGAAAAGGTCGTCCTTTTGGCAACCTGGTGTATTACAACTTAATTGGTCTGGCGTTGGAAGGATTTCTTACGGCACTGATTAGTAAGGATGGCAGTTTACCCGAGCATTCCAGCATTAGCAGTATGTTGCGAATGCTGAAAAAGAAGTACGAGGTTCCGGAATCTTTCACGGAGGAAAGCCGGTTTTACAACAAATTCATGAATTTCTGTTCGTTGGAAGTGTTGGAAACCTTGGAGCCAAAGGACGAGGAAATCGACCGGATGATTCAATTCGTTGTCGATTTGAAAGATTGGATTGATAAAACCATGAGTGTTTTGGAAGAAACCTGCCAGATATAATGCGATGAGTAGAGTGGTCTATATATTAATATTGGTGCTGGCAGGGTGTTCTGGGACAAAAAAGGATCAATCGAAAGAACTTACTGTTTTTGCAGCGGCCAGTTTGTCTGATGTGATTACAGAATTGGCTCAGAATTTTGAGAATGAAAATGATGTTGTCATTAAGTTGAATTTGGCAGCCTCGGGAACACTCGCTCGGCAAATTGATCAGGGCGCCAATGCACATGTATACTTATCAGCTAACAAAAGTTGGATGGAGTTTTTAGTTGAAAAGGGAATAACGAAAGAAACAGCCGTGTTTGCAGTAAACGATTTGGTACTGGTGTCTCCTTTAGACCGCGATTTTCAGTTTGAAAAAGTGGACTCACTATTAATATATACCGAGAACAAAATTGCCATCGGCGATCCGGGATATGTTCCGGCAGGGAAATACGCGGCGCAGGTGTTTGACTATTATCAGCTCGATTTAGACGGGAGATTGTTTCAATGCCAAAATGTGCGTTCGGCACTGATGATGGTTGAATTGGGCGAGGTCGATTTTGGCATTGTTTATAAAACCGACGCCTTGCAATCGAAAAAGGTCAAAGTCATTTATACGTTTCCGGAGGAATCTCACGAACCGATAGAATATTACCAGGGACTTATTTCGGAGAACAACCATGTAAAGAAGTTTTACGATTATGTTAATTCACCCGAGGCGGGGAAAGTATTAGGCAATTATTCATTTATATGCAATTGATGGAGATTCTATATACGGGCTTAACAGACGCAGAGTGGTCAGCTTTGGCAATCTCAGTCAGGGTGTCGTTTCTCTGTGCTTTAATTTCTCTGCCGTTTGCTGTTGTCTTTGGTTGGATCCTGGCAAGGAAGGATTTTAAGATGAAAGCGATTGTCGAGGCTTTTCTTCATATTCCGATGGTGATGCCACCGGTAACTACCGGCTATGTTTTGTTGCTTATTTTTGGGACACACGGTTTGCTTGGGCATTTTCTGAAGAAAAATCTTGGAGTTAACATTGCCTTTAGTTTCTCTGCAGCAGTCGTCGCTTCCATTATTGTGTCGTTCCCATTGGCGGTGCGGACCGTGAAGCAGGCTGTTGAAATGGTGGATGAACGTTTGGAAGATGCGGGAGCAATTTTGGGAGCCAGCCGCCTCAAAATATTTTTCACCATAACAGTGCCCCTGGCTTTCCCCGGAATTTTAAGTGGTTTTTTGCTGAGCTTTACCAGAAGTTTGGGGGAGTTTGGTGCCACCATCACCTTTGCTGGTAATATTTTTGGAGAAACACGAACCATTCCGTTGGCGCTTTTTTCAGCCATGCAAACACCCGGCAAGGAAGCAGAAGCTTTCCGGCTCATGCTGATTTCTATTATTCTATCGTTCGTTGCCATGCTGGCTTCGGAGCTGGTTAATCGCCGGTATTATAAATCGGTAAGGTTATGAGTGTCACAGCCGATATTGATATTAAGTACCGCAGGGGAAGCTTCCTGCTGCAAATGAGAATTGCGATCCCTGATGGGATTGTTGGCTTTTTCGGACCATCAGGGTCCGGGAAATCATCGCTGCTGAAATTACTGGCGGGCATTGAACAGCCCGATGAAGGACAGATTCTGGTTCGCGGACGCCAGTTTTATAACTGTGCAAGTAAAATCAATGTTCCGGTTCGAAAGCGAAAAATGGGGCTGGTGTTCCAGGAAGGGCGTTTGTTTCCGCATATGACAATTCGCAAAAACCTCCTTTATGGGTATAAACCCACGTCGTCTATTAGTTTTCAAGAGGTGGTGGCTTTACTCGAAATCGAAGGCTTGCTGGAAAAAAAGCCCGATCAGTGCTCTGGAGGTGAAAGGCAGCGGGTGGCTATAGGCCGAATGTTGCTGAATTCGCCTGAAGTATTAATGCTGGACGAACCTTTTTCTTCGCTCGATCAGCGCTTGCGACGTAATATAATACCTTACCTGATCAGGATACACGAAAAATACAGTCTGCCCATTTGGGTGGTCAGCCACGATATTGGTGATTTGTTGATGCTGACCGATCAGTTGATGGTCATTGATTGTGGTCAGGTAATTGGCTCTGGAAGTTACCTGGATTTGCTGTTTGATCCGATTGCCGGGCCAATTCTTCAGCGTGAAGAAGAAATCAACGCCGTCCGTTTGCGGGCACAAAGCATTGATGTGCTTAATGGGCTGACCGCTTTTTATTACTATTCCGATTATCCTGCCAACTGTCTTTTGATCGATATGGAAAAGCAGTTGATGCCAGATGAACAAATAATAGTAAGCATTCCCCCGCAAAGTATTAGCCTTTCGCCCGAGCGTGTCGACTCCATTTCTGCACGAAACCAACTGCAGGGTGAAATTATATCGATAAAGGAAATAGGTAGAAAGGTGTTCTGTCAGGTCAATGTTGGTTTTCCATTATTGGTTGAAATCACGTGTTCATCCAAGGCCCGACTGGCTTTGAAGGAAGGTGCACAGGTATTTTGTCTGTTCAAGTCGATTTCGGTGAAAATTTTACCACTTGGTAAGTCCTTGGTTTTAAGGGATTGAGTTTAGTGGAATTAAAAAAGAATCAAAAAAGATTGGATTAGGTATTGCGGGGAATAAAAAGGTGTCTATATTTGCAGCCGCTTTGAGAGACAAACGGGTTACACCGGGAGTTTTGGAAGCGGCGTTCTAACAGGGATTGCGGGGTAAATAGGGGTTAAAAAAAGTTTGAAAAAACATTTGGAGATTTCGAAAATAAGACTTTACTTTGCAGCCGCTTTTAGAGCA
>Ga0209347_1000590_pt1 | contig 85819 bp, 95 predicted proteins | sample AutmiccommuBRH23_FD_187382 | JGI IMG/M metagenome (GOLD analysis project Ga0209347, IMG submission 187382) | Deep subsurface microbial communities from Mt. Terri, Switzerland - Autotrophic microbial communities BRH/23 (SPAdes) (version 2) | ecosystem: Environmental > Aquatic > Deep subsurface >...
GAACCAGCTTGTCCTTTCCATTTGGAAAGCTGAGCTTGCGCATTTTACCATTGCTTTTAGGTATCATCGTTGTTCTGTTTGGCTGAGGTTGGTAGGACTCGTTGCGCATGGAAGCGATAAGTTCCGTTGATCATTACAAAATCAATCTCAAGGTTTGCTCGCAATACTGAGGATTACCTACATTTTGTAAGGAAGCTAAAAGACAAAGGAATCGCCGTTTATTTTGAAACAGAAAATATCGACACACTTGGTTCCGGGGGTGAACTCTTGCTTACCATTCTTAGCGGGATGGCACAAGATAGTAGTAGGAATCAATCGGATGTTACAAAATGGGGGATTCTTAGACAGTTTGAAAGCGGGCGAGTTTTAGTTAATACCACAAGGTTTCTCGGCTATGATAAAAATGACGATGGGGATCTGGTTATAAATGAAGAGCAAGCAGAAGTGGTTCGCAGGGTCTTTAGGGAATACCTTGAGGGTAAAAGTTACAATGCAATCGCCAAAGGGTTAACGAAGGATAAAATTAAAATAATCACTGGAAAGGAAAAATGGTGGGACTCAACTATAAGCGGAATGTTGGAAAATGCGTGAGTTATAATAGGCATAAATCAGTAGAACCCAGTAAACAAGCGGGTTTCCACCGATTTATGCCTATTTTTTTACGCCTTTTTTTCAAAGGCAAAAATCAGCAATTTTAAACGATAAGGAGGAAAGGTGAAAATGTGCAAAATAATTACTGTTGCAAATCAGAAAGGTGGTGTATCCAAAACAACAAGTGTCCGCAATCTTAGCTACACTCTGGCTGAGTTAGGCTATCGAGTTTTGGCGGTCGATTATGATCCCCAATCGAACTTAACGGCTTCTCTTGTATTGGAAGATGAAAATGAAGATGCCCCGAAAATTCATACAACGATAGCAAACTTAATGACAATGGCAATGGATGAGGAAAAACTACCGCCCAAGAGCGAGTATATTCAGCAGCGCGAGAAGATTGACTTTATCCCCAACGACATTCATCTGTCGGTGGTTGAATCCAATTTGCGGATGGAGATGGGAAGCGAAAAATTGCTTTTCAGTATCATGGAGCCTTTACGTAGGGATTATGACTATATCCTCATTGATACAAATCCCTCCCTGGGCCCGCTGACAATCAACGCTCTTTCCGCCGCCGACAGCGTTCTCATCACGATCAACCCTGAATTCTACGCTACCATAGGGCTTCAAGACCTGACCAAAACTATTCTTAAAATCAAGCGCAGGATTAACCCCAAAATTGAATTTGAGGGTATCCTACTGACCATGTGCGATATGCAGACCAATCTGCACAAAGAAGTCTGCGCGGAGGTAATTGAAGCATACCGGGGAGGCATGAGAGTTTTCAAAACCTCCATTCCTCGTTCTATCAGAGTGGGCGAAGCCAACCGCTGCGGATTGAGCATTTTGGAATATGAGTCCAGATCCAAGGCTGGGATTGCGTATATGGAATTTGCAAAGGAGTTGATTGGATATGCCGGATAGACCCGCACCGAAACGGATTAAATCAATGGACGAGCTACTTATGGCAGTGGAGCCGGAGAGCCAGCCAACCAATATTAAAAGTGGTGTGGTCCGCTTGAATTTTTCTCAAGTGGACCCATACTCTAATCACCCTTTTCGCCTATACAGCGGTGAGCGGTTGGACGATATGGTTGCAAGCATCAGTAATTATGGCATACTGACCCCGATGATTGCCCGCACTAAGGATAACGGAAGATATGAAATGCTTGCGGGACACAACCGCATGAATGCCGGTACGCTGGCAGGGCTTGATGAAGGCGACTTTATCATCAAGGACAACCTGTCGGACGAGGAAGCGTGGATGTATGTCATTGAAACCAATGTCATGCAGCGCTCCTTTGCCGACATGCTACCGTCTGAAAAGGCGGCGGTACTTGCTCTGCGTCACTCAAAAATGTTCTCCCAGGGTAAGCGCAACGACATTATAGCAGAGCTTAAAATGCTTGAAAATCCGCAGTATATCAAGGAAACCGGAACTTCTGCCCTAATAGGGCAGAAGTTAACGAGCAGGGAAAAGGTCGCAGATGAATATGGATTATCCAAGAATACCGTGGCTCGGCTTTTAAGGGTGGACAAACTGACTGCACCCCTAAAAAAACGTGTAGATAGTGGTGAATTCGGCATCTACCCTGCCGTTGCCCTCTCCTACCTTGCCGAAGCGGAGCAGCAGGATATTGAAAAGGTGCTTTCCGAAAATGAATTCAAGGTGGATATGAAAAAGGCGGAAATGCTCCGCAGCTATTTCGAAAGCAGTAAACTGAACGAGAAAACCGCCTATCAAATCCTTTCGGGCGAAGTCAATAAAAAGCCGAAATCAACCACACCGTCTCCTGTAAAAATTAAGCACAAGGTCTATTCCAAGTATTTTCCCGCAGACACAAAGGCGAGCGAGATCGAGAGAATCGTTGACGAGGCCCTCGAATGGTATTTTTCCAACAAGGTAAAAGAGGAGACGGCTTAAAATGACAAGAAATGTCTTGACCTGTGCGAAATGCGGAGGCAATGACTTTGAGGTATCCTACGGCACCGACTGCTCTCGTGACGAAAAAGGAAATGAGAATTGGGAGCTGGCGCTAGTCTACAACTTCTGTGGATCTTGACAACCATAGCCCGCACCAGGGGATACAAAGCGGAAATCGAGCCAGTCAACTAAAAGGAGGTGAAATTTTGAGAAAGGATGAAAGACTGAGGACGGTCTATGAAACCATCGCACCTCACATTACCCGAACCGAGGGCGCATGGCGGGATTATCTCGGTTTTGCGGCAAGGTTATATAAATACAGCTTTGACAACGCCCTGCTGGTATACGCGCAAAATCCAAACGTCACCATGCTTGCCACCACACCAATATGGAACAAATTCGGCAGATACATCAATAAAGGCGCGATAGGGCTGGCGGTCTGCGAGTATGACAATGCCAGGCTGACCATCAAGCACCTGTTTGATATCTCTCAGACCAATGGCCGTGAAATCATACCAACAAACTGGCAGCTTGATGATAAGATGAAAGCAGAGCTGACCAGCCGCCTTTCCTATGCTCATAATCTTACATCCTCCGATTTTACCGAGTGCCTGAACCAATTAGCGGAAGAAGCGGTTGCCGAGCGCCTGGACGATTATCTGCAAGATTTTGACTTTGACATTGAAGGCCACCTGTTTTCACAATTGCCCCAGGACGGACTGCTCAGTCAAATTCAGGAGATTGTCAAAGACAGCGTAGCCTATTTTATTGGCAAGCGATGCAGCCTTGCGGGCGATGAAATCCATACCGGCAACGGGATGATGACCATTGCCCATTTCGACAGCATTCCGCTGATCGCAAGGCTCGGACATACTGTAACCGACATCTCCAAAGGCATACTTCTGGAAATGGAACGGACAATCAGAATTATTGAACAGGAAAGGAGGATGACGCATGAGCAAAATCGAGATGAGCTACACCGAGAAGGACGGAGTGCTGCTCCCGAACCTTCAAATCTCCAACAACAGCGAGGACGACAGCCAGCCCCTGGGCAAGTACGGCAGAATGGCGATGGAATACCTGCACGAAAACCATCCGCAGCGGTTTATGATTTTGAAAATGGATGGCACGCTGATGGAGAAAATGCACCGGGTTCACAAGGCAGCAGTGGAGAAAATCGAGTACATCACTGGGCAGATGCTGGAGGTCGAACCGATTCCGGAAACGGAGGACATCCTGGAGAAGACCCGCCACCTGAACAGTCTGCGGTCGGCAGCGGAGGAAATCGTGTTGAACGAGATCATATTCAAGGCGAGGTAAGCCCGCCGCCCCCAAATAACCAAAATGCTGAGCCGCCCGAAAGCGAACAGGATTCGCCGCCGGACGACTCTTTTTTTGTGCAAAAAACACAGAGCTTACAGGAGCGGTGGGCCGACAGGCTAACGGAAAAAGTGCTCCCTATTCCCATTGAGGAAGGGGTGCCCACACCGGAAAAAGTGGCAGCTGTTAGAGAGTGGCTGAAAAAAAACAGCGATATCTATCTCCCTGTTTATGCTGTGATGTATCATGCCACAGGCTCAAAGCTTCCGATTTTGGAGGAGGGTCTGCTGCCCACCAGCGAAGCAAGGCGGCGGTCCTATCAAAGTACAAGCGGGTATGTTTACCTTGCCAATACCCCTGAACGGGCAAAAAACTTCGGAGACCTCGGAAACATGTCAGATTCGACGGTTAATGAGGTTATCGTCCCCATCCACAAGCTGCTGGCAGACATCGACCAATTGAATAATCTGAGAACCACGGGTAAAAAAGTGGGCAACAGTCTTGCCGAAAGCATCGTATATGGCGGCGGAGCAAGAGTAAAGGGCGCTATCGCGCTGTGGCAGATTAAAGTCTTTGACTATGAGGCATACAGCAATTCCAAGGATGAGGCAACGAAGCAGGCCGAGCTAAAAGCTTCCTATATAAATATAGAATACACGGATGAACAAGTACGGGAATATTACAAAGGCATTTTAAAAAGCACCGATCTTTATCCACTTGAAATGTATGAAAAAATTCAGACTCTTTTTGCAACCGACATGCCTCTTGAAGACAAAGCGGTTGCCCTGTCCAAGATTTACGAGGACTACGGCAACGCGGAATATCAGATGGATGTGCTGCTAAAAACCACTCACCGAGGCGCAGACGGGATGTCGTTTTCTTTCGGGGACGGCTATACACACATACCTTGGCATACCATCGCCAACATCATAAGAATGCTCATTGACGAAGGCGAATATCCGGTGCCTATCCCGGAGGAAAGCCTCGCGGACCGAATCGGCGACTTTAATATCCCCGATGAGATTGATGAAATGCGCATCGCAGACGTGGATGTTTCTCCCGTCGCCCATGAAAAAGAGGAACCGAGCGAGCAGGAGCTGTATGCCTGTGTGGACAGCTATCTTTGCAATACGCAAGTCGTGTATAAAGGCTGGCATGATGAAATAGTGGCGGAGCTTGCCAATAACAATGAAATAGATAAATATCTGATAGCCAACTATTTTCGGGACCTGGATGAACGTGAAACGCGGATTGACGATCACGTTGTCACCTGTGCTATGGAGGATAACGGCGTTGAATTCCTGATTGACCACTATGTTGTCGGGTTGTCATGGACGGAGCTGGCTAAAAGGATAAAGACCCTAATCGAAACTGGCGATTTCCCCGTGCCGCAGACCTTAGAAAAGACAGAGAACGAACCGCAGCCATTGATCAATGTCCTGGTAGTGGAGCCGGAGAAAAAGCCCTACCTCACCGTCATTCCAAATGGCTACAAAGCTTTTCAGGAAAAAGTCGGCGGCTTGATTACTACCCTTGAAATCGGGGACGGCATAGATGCCGTCTGCGCCGATGATGCCGACTTTGAAACCACGCCCATCAACCGTATGATCGACGGCCAGCCCATCTTCGGCACCTTTGTTGTGGCACGGGTGGACTACAAAACGGGTAAATATGAATCTCTGCAAGAGTCCGACATTCAAAAGTACATGACAGAATTCGCCACCCCTCTCATGGACATTACCAGGCTGGTTGCGGAGTATGAGGAAATGGAAGCGGCACAGGAAGACGCCGAGCCGGATATTGAGGCGACGGACTTTTATCCCCCGCAGCCCGCGAAAAAGCAGCCAGGTTATGAGGAAGCCCCTAATGTCCGCGGCAGTACTGACGACTTTACACAGATTGAGGATATATCTAGGTCTGACGAAATAGAACCCTTTGTACCGAAGCCTGTTGCCAATCAGCAAATGAACCTGTTCGCTATGGAAGCTATCCCGAAGGATAAAGAAGCGGAGCTCATTGAATATGTGCTACTAGAGGGCAGCCGAGTCGCCGGAGGCAAACAGCGCATCTATAAATTTGCTATGACCCAACCCACCGGCTCTGCCTTTGAAAAAATGTTAAAGAACGAATACGGCATTGGCGGCCATACCGTCGGCAAGTATGGAATCGGTTTTGAAAACCATGACAGCAAGGGGATCGTATTTGACTGGACCGATGATAGAGGGGAAAAGCGCGAAACCAAAATCACCTGGATTCGGGCAGCTATTGGCATTCAAAGACTCATTGATCAGGAACGGTATATCGGAAACCCCGCACCCGCTCGTACATTTGAGACTGAGAAACTTGATAAAAATGAAGAAAGCAATTTCCTTATCCCCTCTAATATACAGGTTCAAATCAAGGAAACCCATCTGGATTATCACAACGGACAGCATGATTTTTTGTATGAGGCGGTCTATAACAGTTTCCCCGTTGGAGCCTTACAATACAGCGAGTATGATGGAATTCCCCATATCAGTCATATTGAAGTGCTTGCGGATTATCGCCGCCGGGGTGTGGCAACACAGCTTCTTCAAGCGCTCCAAAGCAAATATCCCGACAGGGAGATTGAATGGGGCATGACAACGGAGGACGGTGGCGCCCTGAAAGATGCCGTCACCTTTGAGGTGGAGAATGAAGCGTACACTGAACTGCAGCAGGAATATGACTGGATTGCTGGCCAGTTTTCACAGTTGGAAGCCGAATGGGAAGATAAGCCAGTACCCGATGAGATTTCAGCGTATTGGAACGGCCTGCATGATCGGCAGCAGGATATTGAAGAAACACTGTATGATAAAAAGTCGTATAAGAGCTTTGTGCAAACGGCTGTACCCCAAACAGAAACCGAGCCGGTTTCGGAGCCTGTTTCAAAACCCCGTCCTGCCAAAACCAATTTCCGCTATTCCGAGGACTATGCCCTCTATCCAAACGGTGTGAAAACCAAGTACAAAAACAATGTGGAAGCCATCAAGCTACTAAACAAAATCGAAAGCGAAAAACGGCTTGCCACAACCGATGAACAGATTGTCCTGGCCCGGTATGTGGGCTGGGGCGGTCTTGCCAATGCCTTTTCCGATACGGCCAGCAGCTGGGAAAAGGAATACCACGAATTGAAGCACCTGCTGGATGATAAGGAATATGCGGATGCCTTGAATTCGGTTGTCACCGCCTACTATACCGAGCCGGAGCTCATCATACGAATTTATAAAGCCTTTGAGAGCTTTGGCTTTACAGGGGGCGAAAACAGGAAAATACTTGACCCTGCGATGGGAACGGGAAACTTTTTTTCCGTACTTCCCGAAAGCTATGAGGGAACGCCCCTGTATGGCGTGGAGTTGGACAGCATCACAGGCAGGATCGCAAGGCAGCTTTATCAAACAGCAAATATCCAGGTACAGGGCTTTGAGATCACCCGTTTTGAGGACAACTCCTTTGACATTGCCATCGGGAACATCCCCTTTAACAACATCAAGCTATATGATAAGCGATATGATAACGAGGATTTCCTGATCCATGATTATTTTATTGCCAAATCCCTTGACCTTGTAAAACCCGGCGGTATCATCGGCTTTATCACAAGTAAAGGTACGATGGATAAAAAAGATACCGGTGTCCGTGAATACATTGCCCGCAGAGCCAACCTGATCGGCGCCATCCGACTGCCAAACAAAGCGTTTAAGGCTCTTGCCGGGACGGAGGTTACTGCGGACATCCTGTTTTTTCAAAAGCTGGAGTCTCAGCGTACAGTAGATAAATATTTCCTGCCCGATTGGGTGTTCGTCAATTCCAGAAAGCCCTATTACATGAATATGAACCAGTATTTCATCGACCATATGGAGATGGTATTGGGTGAAATGCAGTTTAGCAGAAATATGTATGGGCGTGAGGATGGTACGGCCTGTATTGCTCCCGAAGGCCAGGACCTTTATGCGGAGCTTGACAGAGCCATCGGAAATTTGCACGCCGCCTTTACCGCCGAAGCAGACCCGTCCTTTGAGGAAATAGAGGAAGTCGGGGAAGAAAACGCTGGCGAGCTGGACGCACCCGAAGGGACGAAAAACTATACCTATGTGGTGCAGGACGATAGGATTTACTACTGCGAGCGAAACAAGCTGATACCGCAGGACTACACCGGCAAACGCGCCGAGCGCATTAAGGGCCTGTGTGAGATCAGAAAGGCGCTGCTGGAAGTCATCCGAATTCAGACCAATGATTACGCGCCCGACGAATTGCAGCAGGCGCAGAAAACTTTGAATGAGGTGTACGACCGCTTTGTAAGACAATGCGGCGCCATCAATGACAAGGCCAACATCGCCGTATTCTCCGATGACGACCAGTTCCCTCTGCTCCGTTCCATTGAGGATCAGAGCAAGGATAAAAAATCATGGAACAAGGCCCCCATTTTCCATAAGGCCACCATCAAGTCCTATCGCCGTCCCACCCATGCCGAAACAGCCAAGGAAGCTCTTGAAATATCGTTGAACCAAAAAATGAAGGTTGATTTGCCGTATATGGAAAAGCTGACAGGTAAATCGGTAGATGAACTTATCAGTGAGCTTGGGGATCGCATCTATCTCAATCCGCAGAAATACTACGGCAATTATTATGAAGGCTGGGAACTGAATGAGGAATATCTGAGCGGACAGGTGCGGGATAAGCTGCTCTATGCCAAACAGAAGGCTGAAGAATATCCCGAACTGTTGGAGAGAAACGTGCAGGCCCTTGAAGCGGTGCAGCCCAAATGGCTGGAACCCTCCGACATCGACTTCCGCATCGGAAGTCCCTGGATACCCCTTGAATATTTCCAGCATTTCATGCACGAAATCTTTAGCACTACGGATTATCTGAGGGACTCAATTACGGTTGACTACATGGAATACACCACCTCCTGGCGCATCAACGGAAAGACAAGGGAGCCCACCTCCGTCAAGGTCAACAACACCTACGGCTCAAAGCGGGTCAATGCTTATCAGATTTTCGAAGATTGCCTCAATCTCCAATCCACAACGGTGCGCGATCCGGTCCCCTATGTGGACAAAAACGGCAAGGACCAAGTGCGGTACGTGGTCAATGCTAATGAGACCATGATTTCACGGGCAAAGCAGACTCAAATCAAGGAAGCCTTTGCCTCATGGCTGTTTAAGGATAAGGACAGAGCTGATATCCTGCTTAAAATATACAATGAGAAATTCAATACCATTCGCCCCCGTGTCTATGACGGCAGCCACCTTATCTTTCCCGGCATGAGTGAGGAAATGGAGCTAAGACCCCATCAAAAGAACTTTGCGGCACGGGTTATCTACTCCGGTACGGGACTGGCCGGTCATGTTGTGGGTGCGGGGAAAACGGCGGCGATGATTGCGGCGAGCATGTATCTCAAAAATATTGACGCTATCAAGAAACCCGTCTATGTGGTGCCCAACCACCTGACGGAGCAGTGGGCAAAGGAGTTTTACCGGTTCTTCCCGCAGGCCAACATCCTTGTTACCACCAAAAAAGATTTTGAAGCGAAGAACCGGAACAAGTTTGTTTCTAAAATTGCTATGGGTGAGTATGACGCGGTGATCATCGGCCATTCCCAGTTTGAAAAAATACCTATTTCCAAAGAACGGCAGGAAGCGCAGATCAATTACGAGATCAATCAGCTTTCCTATATCATCAAAAAGATAAAAGAAGAAAAGGGAGAAAATTGGGCGATCAAGCAAATGGTCATCTTTCAGAATAACCTCAAAGCCCGCCTCGACAGGCTGGCGGCAGAGGGAAAGAAGGATGACCTTTTGAATTTTGAGCAGCTTGGTGTGGATTATATGTTTGTGGACGAGGCCCATGCCTATAAGAACTGCTTTACCTACACTAAAATGCGCAACGTGGCAGGCATTGGCCGATCTGCAAGTCAGCGGGCGACGGATATGCTTTTGAAATGCCAGTATTTGCAGGAAATGGGCAGCGGTAAAGGCGTGGTATTCGCTACCGGTACACCTATTTCCAACAGCATGAGTGAAATGTACGTCCTGCAGCGGTATTTGCAGCCGCAGATGCTGGCAAGATTGGGACTCAACTATTTCGATTCCTGGGCGGCCACCTTTGGTGAAGTGATATCCTCCCTGGAAATCACGCCGGAAGGCTCTGGCTACCGTATGCGCAACCGCTTTGCGAAATTCCACAACCTGCCGGAACTAATGAGCATCTTCCAGCTTGTGGCGGATATCCAGACCGCAGATATGCTGAACCTCCCCATCCCTGAAATCGAGGGCGGCAAGGCAACCATTATTGCCACCGAAGCTACACCCTTCCAGAAGATGATTATGGAAAGCTTTGTGGAGCGTGCGGAAAAAATCCGCAAGCGTGAAGTTGAGCCAGATGAAGATAACATGCTCAAACTCACCGGTGAAGCGAAACTGATGTCCATTGATCCCCGACTGGTTTACGAAGATGCACCTAATGACCCGGACAGCAAATTGAATATAGCCATTGGAAACGTCCTTGATATCTGGCAGGAAAGCTCTGAGCAAAGACTGACACAGCTTGTGTTCTGCGACAGTGGTACGCCAAAGCCCGGACAGTTTAACGTCTACGATGAAATGAAAAGATGTTTGACGGAAAAAGGTGTGCCAGCCGATGAAATCGCCTTTGTCCACGATGCTAAAACCGACGAGCAAAGAGAAAACCTGTTTGAAAAGGTGCGCATGGGTGAAATCCGAATCCTGCTGGGCAGCACAAGCAAGCTTGGCACCGGAACCAACGTACAGGACAGACTGGTTGCGGTCCATCACCTGGACTGTCCATGGCGGCCAAGCGACATTGAGCAACGCGACGGCAGAATACTCCGCCAGGGCAATCAAAACCTTGTTGTCAAAATACTGCGGTATGTCACGAAAGGTACGTTTGACGCTTATCTCTGGCAAATTCAGGAACAAAAATTGAAGTATATCTCACAGGTGATGACGGGCAAGAGCATTTCCCGCTCCTGTGAGGATATGGATGAAACGGTGCTTTCCGCTGCCGAGGTGAAGGCGATTGCGACCTCCAATCCTCTGCTGGCAGAAAAAATGGAAGTGGACAACGAGGTTATACGACTGAAGCTGTTAAAAGGTAATTGGAACAATGAACGTCTGACCCTGGAACGAAATATTAAGGATCAATACCCCGATACCATTGCCTATTGTGAAAAGAAGATTGCAAGCATCCGCAAAGACATGGAATTGCGGGAGAAAACCGAGGGGAAAGACTTTTCGGCGGTGATTGATGGCAAAACCTATGATGAGCGTGTCAAGGCTGGAGAGCAGCTCCTGCTGATAATGAAGCTCCATGACCTTGCGGTAAACGGCGAACCTTTACCTGTCGGTGAATACAGGGGCTTCCGTCTTTTTCTTGTCCTGAATGCCTTTAAACAACTGGACCTGCTGGTAAAAGGCGACAACACCTACAGCACACCCCTTGGCGATTCATCCCTCGGCGGCATAACAAGGCTTGAAAACGTAGTTGAAAAGATACCCACGGTGCTGATGAATATGGAGCAAAAGCTGGCGGATACCCAAACTCAGCTTGAAGAAGCCAGGAAGGAAGTCCAAAAGCCCTTTGAATTTGAACAGCGCCTGAACGAGTATTCGGCGCGGCAGGCAGAGATCAATACCAGGCTGGAGTTTAAGGAGTTTCAAAAACAAGAGGAAGTCATATTTGAAGAAAAAACCGCGGCTGAGACAGAGAAGGCCAGTAATAAAGAAGCCTGGGAGGCGGAATATGTTTAAACCGCTTTCCCAGGCTTTGCTTTTAATGCCAATCCAGAAAGTATTGCCATGTCCATCCCCCTCTTGTGATTAGTCCGTTGTTAGACGCCGTTCTGGTTCTCCAGAGCATCCTCTAAAGCAGCCCTCAATTTTGAAAACCTATATTCAAAATTAGCACTGAGAATTTTCTTTGGAACAACCCGTTGTCCATGTAATAACATCTCCGCCATTTGACCTAATACTATTTTCAACAAAATCTCTGGAACTGGTAACCATGATGGTCTATTTAGAACTTCGCCTAGTGTCTTGCAAAAATCTTTCATTCTTACTGGCTCTGGTGTAACAGCATTTATAGGACCAGTTAGCTCCTGATGGTCGATTATGAACCTTATCATTCTCGATAAATCTTGGATGTGTATCCAGGAGAGCCATTGATTTCCCGTACCCATTGGGCCTCCTATGTAGAGTTTAAATGGAAATGCCATTCTGTTTAGTGCGCCTTCATTTCCTAAAACTACGCCAATCCGAATAGTTACAACCCTGGTTAAATTATTTTGAACCTTGTATGCTTCTTTTTCCCAATCTCGGCAAACTTGAGCTAGGAAATCCTGACCAACTTCATCAGACTCTGTTAGCTCATCATCCTCACGGGGTCCATAATATCCAACTGCTGAAGCGTTAATTAGAACTTTCGGCTGAATAGTACCATTATTGATAGCCGTAACAATTGCTCTAGTAGTTCTAATCCTACTTGCTAAAATCTCCTCTTTCACTGAGTTGATCCATCGACGATTACCGATTGACTCACCCGCTAAGTTGATCACTACGTCAGTTTGCTGTAGCTCATAAATCGAAGATAGAGGAGAAACATTGTCCCATTCTATTACCTTAACTTTATTTTCAAAGCTGCTGGCAGTTTTTTGGGGATTTCTCGTTACAACATATACCTGATATCCATTCTTAAGTAATTCCCCTATAAGATTTCTTCCGACGAAACCCGTCCCACCAAAAATTAACACATTCATCTTTCTACCTCCGAAATGGCGTCTAACGTTAGGCGGCGGACTAATGCCCCTTTATTCAGAGACGACCATGGACGGGAGTCCCTTTGAACTTCCCCCGAACTGTATTAATGCACTAAATAAGAATATTGTGCATTACGAGCTCTTATTAATATAACCTAAATTATGTCAAAGCGGTTAATTCTCCCATTGTAACTAACATGCAAATTACATTGAGCATTGGTTGTTTACCTCCCAAATTGTTACTTCAATTAGGCCGATGTGTTATTAAAAACCAGCCCTGGTTTATTATGATATCTATAATAATAAAAAGAAAAAGCGTAGTTTTGTTAAATATTTAACATTTTTTTGTTATCTGTGATGTTAGTATTTATATACAACTAGTTGTTAGATCCAAGGACTTGGTATCATGTTAAGAAGTAGGTGATATTAAAATGAAGGTGCACATAGTTGCCTGTGGCATCTTCCAATTGGAGCTTGAACGAGTACTAGAGGAAATAAACGCGGAATGGGCACCTGCCGATGAGTTCAAAGTTACCTTTACATCTCCGGCTTTGCATGTAGACTTTGCTAAACTAAAACATGGCGTAGTTGAAGCACTGGATATGGTGAATGAAGAAAAGACAGTCCTCTTTTTCGGTTCTATGTGCCATCCTGAGCTTGCCGAGTTCACGGAAAAATACCATGTTATCAGGCAGCAACCCAGTAATTGTATCGAATTGGTTTTAGGTAAGGAACGGCAAAAGGAGTTGGAGGAATCCGCTCGAGTATTCTACATCACTCCAGGATGGTTGCGTAATTGGCAAAATATTTTTAGACAGGGACTGGGCTGGGACGAGATAGACGCTAGGCAGAATTTTGGTTTCTATGATAAGGTTCTGCTGCTAGACACCGGTGTTTTCGAATTCAATTATGAGGATATTCTTGAATTTTACGAATATACACAAGTGCCAATCGAAATTCAGAGCGTCGAACTAGTCGAATTTAAAAAGCATGTGCTTGGAACTTTAAAGGAAGCATTGGCCCTCCACTGACCCCGGTTAAACAAGTAAATATTCAAAAAAATATATAAGGAGTGAATTTGCATGGTTTTAACTGAAGAAATTAAAGAATTTATTTCAAAGGCTCCGTTTATTCCCATAACTACTGTTTCCTCCAATGGAGACCCGCACATGATCGTAGTGGGAAAAGTAGCGGAAGTCAGGGAAGAGGACATCCTAGGGTTTGGCATCTATAAAATGGAAGTTACTCAACAGAACATTAAGGATAACGGAAAGATGCAGGTTGTATTAGCAACAATGGATGGTGGACCTAAAGGCTTCAGGCTTGAAGGCCAAGCATGCATAGAAGAGAAACTTGTATTGTTTAAAGCAGATAAAGTACAAAAGCTTCTCTAGTAATTTCTTCAAATGTACAATAATCTCTCTCCTAAAGAGGGATTATTGTTTTTTACTTTGTAGTAGAGCTGAACCTTTTTTGATACACTTGCTTTAGATAAAATGTTTACAGGGGGGAAAGGTATGAAGCGTTGCCTCATCTGCCTTCAGGAATTGGACCTGTTTCAGGGACTAGAACGAGTGCAATTCACAAGCTTGTGTCAATGTACAATTAGAAAGAGGTTGTCAAAGGGACACTATCTCTTTCATCAAGGAGATTTAACAGGTACCATATTCTTAATAAAGTCAGGTAAGCTAAAACTTGTTCAAAATGCTGAAGATGGACATGAAACGATTCTGGATATTTGCGGTCCTGGAGAAGTACTTGGTGAATTGTCTTTATATCAGGAACAAAAGGAACATTCCAGTGCTATAGCCATGGAAGAAGCATGCATCTGCTGTTTCAGTAAAATTCAATTTGAATCGTTAATCAAGCAAGATCCCTCTTTTGCCTTAAGGATTATAAACTACTTAGGGCAGAAGCGTTATGATAATATCTTAAATTCAGAGAAGGAGTCCAGAGGAACTGTTAAAGAAAAATTATTAAGGCTTTTTTATAGTCTTGCCGAACAATATGGGCGAAAATTGCCGAACTCTACAATGATCGATTTAATAATTACTCAACAAGAATTAGCTGATATGATTGGTTCATCGCGGGTCATGGTCATACAGGCACTTAATGTGCTGAAAGAAGCCAATATCATAGACCGGAAAAAGAGATATTACATCCTAAAAGACGATCCATGTCTCAGTACTCATATATTTTAAATAAATATGATCCAGCCAGTTTCAATTAGTAAACAAGAGGAAGACCAGATAGTTATTCTTCTGTGGTCCTCCCCTTTTGCGTTAAATTCGATTTGTATATCACTTGTTTACATGGTAAGCTCTCCTTCACAATTTCCTACGGTTGTGCCATAAGTTATTAACTAATTATACCATAAATATCAAATAAAATTTTTTCAATGAACTAAGCTGCTACCATGTGGGCGGCTTTTTTGTATTCAAAGTTAAAAAAGATCTGTAACTATATCTTTTAGAAAGGATGTGATACCCATGCCGATGGTGGCAACAAAAAGACCCTATACCCTGGTTGTTGTGCCTGATGATGATCCGATAAATCCGCGCGAAGAATGGGACAATTTCGGTACAATGGTTTGCTTCCACAGGCGGTACACGCTGGGCGACGAACATCACTACGACGGCGCGGAAGAATTCTTTCAAAAATTGGTACAGGACAGTATCCCGGATCAAGATGTAATTTCTTATATTATGAATGGCAATGCGGATGGCTTGAAGCTGGAATATAACAAGTCCGCTCATGAATGGGAGCTTAATTCTTACTCTGATTTTTCCAAGAAGTGGTATACCGAATATACCCTCTCCGCACCGTTAAAAGGCAGCGAAACCGAACTGAGCGAAGCGATCCTTGAACAAATGCAGTGGCAGGACTTGAAAACACTGTCTGAAGAAGCATATTGTATTCTTCCTGTCTATATGTACGACCATAGCGGCTTGACGGTAAATACCACCGGATTTAGCTGCCCATGGGACAGCGGCCTATTAGGGTGGATATATGTTTCCCACGATAAGGTAAAGGAAGAATTCGGGGAGGTCACGCCTGAAACCGTTAAAAAGGCCGAAAAGCTGCTGGATGGCGAAGTGAAGGATTATGATTACTATCTGACTGGCAAGTGCTACGGCTTCAAGCTGTATAAAAAAGAAGAAGAAATAGATAGCTGCTGGGGCTTCCTGGGCGATTTCCGGGACGTACAGGACAGCATCAAAGGGCATCTGCCCGATGAATGCAAGGATATTGTGGAAATTCTGCAAGACCGTTGGGACAACGCCAGCGTGGAGGATATCCTGGAGGAAATTCAGGAAAACGACGATAAGGACGAACTTGATTGTGAATTGGACGATGAGCTTACCGATGAAGATGAAATGGAGGTGGATTGATGATAACACGGTTTGAGAATGTCAATGTCATCGAAGCACTCAGAAAAATAATGATGCACAACACCGAGCATTACCAGTCGGATTTTGAATATGACATCGCAAGACTGCAAAAAGCCGCAGAGGACAGCCGAGGCAGCCGACATTTCCTGTGGCTGTCCCGTGGGTTCGGCACCTGGTGTTTTGAAGAACGGGACGTATATATCCGAAACACCCACGCCTTTAACACCTGGGACTATTACAATCATTCCAGCGAAAACGTTAAAGCATTCGCGGTAGAGATCGAAGCCTTGCAGGACAAAGCTGTCGTCGGCCATGTTTTTGAGCTGGACTACAAAACGCATATCGAGGATGTGCGGAAAAACTGCTTTAACGCACGATCGGTTGATGCGGTTTTCAAGCACCCCGATAGCAGCAACGGCTATGTCCGCAAGTTTGACATCGACGAGTACAACACTAACTGGTACAGCATCGGCCAGCGTTACGGTGAGATTGAAACGCTACTCTATGAGGTGGGTGATGAACAGCGGCTGCAAGATGTTTTGTGCAAGGCAAGGCAGATACGGATAATGAATACCACCGCCGGAAACCTGGACGAATACATTGCCGCAATGGTAAAGGAACGCTTCCACAGCTACGGCTACACCCGTGACGATATGGTATTCACCACACCCGGAGACGTTTTTGACGCCCTGGAGCATAAGGTCCCCGTATACATGCTGTCCAAAGACAACATCAGGGAACCTTTCATCAGCACTAACGAAATCAGCTATCATATCTTTCACAAGGGTATTTTCGGCATGGCGCCGGAGGATAAACGGCTGCTGGAATACCTGCTGGCTCTGCCTGAGAACCGGGCGGAGCTTTTTAACCGGACAGAGTTAAATCAGATTTACACTCTTGCCATTGCTGCCGGACAATTGGGCGACCTGGATAAAAATGGGCTTAAAACCCTGGAAGCTATTGTATATAAGCTGGACAGGGTGCTTCCTGCCCCTCTTGAACCTGCGGAAAATGTGCGGGAGATTGACCACGAACTGGAGGTGTGACGCAGCCTATGGCACAAACGGCAACGAAACCCCTTCGCTTCACCGAGGAACAGATCGAACAGGCCAACCAGGTCAGCCTGATGGAGCTTGCCCAGCAGTATGGCTTCAAGCTGGAAAAGGGAGGGCGCAAAGCCTTCCATGCTCAAAATTCTGGCGGTCTCTACATCTTCAAGGACAGCAACCGCTTTTACCACTGGGGCTCTGGTTCAAAGGGCGGAGCCATTGATTTTGTGATGAAATACAGCGACAAGACCTTTGCCGAAGCTGTGGCACAGCTGATTGGAGAAAACTATGAGCCATATATCAGGGAGCGTACACCTTATATAAAGGAAGAAAAAGGCCCGCTGGTACTGCTCGAAAAAGCACAGAATTTCAAACGCGTCTATTGGTATCTCATTTCTGTGCGCGGCATTGAGCCGGAAATCGTCAGCCACTTTATGAATGTCAAAAGGCTGTACCAGGAGGCCAAATACGGCAATTGCGTATTTGTTGGATATGATGTGGACGGAACACCGAAATACTGCGCTATGCGGTCGTCAAGTGAAAAAAGCGACTTTAAAATGGATACCGTAAACTCTGATAAAAGCTATCCCTTTTATAATGAAGGGAAAAGCGATTTATTGATTGCCAATGAAAGTCCTATAGATTTAATGAGCCATGCGACACTTGCCAAAATATTTTACAGTAAGGATTGGAAAGAGGATCACCGCATATCTCTCGGCTGTCTGTGGGATGGCGCTCTTGAACGCTATCTGCAAAGTCATCCCGACATTAAGCGGATCGTTTTTGCGGTAGATAACGACTACCTCTCCCGCAACAAGGAGGGAGTGTTTACTAATTGGGGACAGCAGGCGGCTGCCAAATGGTGCGGCAAGTATGGGGAGAAAGGCTATGAATGTGCTGTACACCGGCCTCATCTAAAGGACTTCAACAAGGATTTGACCGAAATGCGCAAAGGCAGAACGCCGAAGGATTTAGACCGTCAGCGGGAAACCGAGCTTCAGGCCGAGTTTGAAAAGGATGCCGTGGAGGAACCGCCCGATGAACAGGAGGATGAATATGAGCGTTGAGGGCATCACTTCCCTTCCATTTCTTTTCTGCCTGCGTTGGCGCCGAGGTATGAGTATGAGAATGAGGAAAACGGCCAAAACAGGAGCAGTAACTTTTTCAGGATGTTGCGAAGATGCACTTTCGTTGAAACAACTGGCATAATACGGTATAATAATTTGAGCATAGCTGTTACTAATAAACACGTAAGGAGTTATGACATATGGAACCTAAATACCGTATGACGGTTGAGCAAAACATTTTCGTTGCGAAACGGAATATTATTGATTATATCTGGAAAAGTGCAAAATTAGAGGGCCTGGCAGTGACATACCCTGATACGGAGGCCATCTATAACGGAATGAGCGTCTCCGGCGTAAAGGTGTCCGATATTATCGCGGTCAACAATCTAAAGCACACTTGGCAGTTTGTTTTGGAAAATCTAAGCTACCCGATAGACTATCCGTATATCTGCAAAATAAACCAACTGGTGGGCGGCGACAACCTTATCATTAATGCCGGATTTTTGAGGAAAGTTCCCGTAACCATAGGCGGTACGTCATGGCGTCCGGACATACCCATCGAGTCGCAAATCAAGGAAGAACTGTCGGGGATTCATCATATCGAAAATCCTACGGACAGGGCAATCACTTTAATGCTGTATCTCATGAGGAAGCAGATGTTTCTTGACGGGAACAAGCGGACAGCCATGCTTGCGGGCAATCAGGTGATGATTTCGTCCGGCTGCGGTGTTATTTCCGTTCCTATCGAGCAGCAGAGGGAGTTTACAACCATGCTGGTGCAATTCTATGAGTCGAATGATATGGAACCGCTGAAAGCCTTTGTGTATGACCACTGTATCGACGGAATTGAGTTTGAGCCCGAGGCAGAATTAGAAACGCATTTTGGGGACAAATATGAGAACGAGGATGATGAAGATTTAGAACAATAACCAAAACATGTCGAAGGCGCTGCGAGAAAGTAGCGCCTATTTTTTTTGCTCTGTCGTATAGGCGGAGTTTTTTATTTAGAACTGAAATTCTATATGCTCATGGTAAGGTAAATAAGACCTAAAATACTTTTTTTCATCCGAACAAAAACCGCCCCGCAGGGCGCCCCGTATCCAAAGGACACGGCGAAGCCTGTCCTTTGGATTTAGGCAGGAATAGATTTGTTGAACAAATCGTCAAAACGGCTTGCCGACAGTGTCGGCAACGTTGTTAAAACCCTATATATATTGTTAGTTTTTTGTTAAAGCGAAAGGCGGTGTTCATGGAACGCTGGCAGTTGGTACAGCGCCAGAGTCTCCCGCTTGAAGCAAAGATAATATTAACAGAGCAAAGAATCCGAGAGTGGGTGGATTACTATGGCCTTTACGGAACCTATGTAAGCTATTCCGGCGGCAAGGATTCCACTGTTCTTCTGGATATTTGCCGCCGCTTGTATCCGTCCATAACGGCGGCGTTTTGTGATACAGGCCTGGAGTATCCCGAAGTGCGGGAGCATGTAAAGCAGATGCCCAACGTGGAATGGTTGAAACCTAAAGTCCCTTTTAAGGAAGTCTTGCAGAAATACGGCTATCCCATTATCTCCAAGGAGTATGCCGACTATATCCACCGGCTGCAGCGTTCGCCGGACAATGAGGCGATTCGTAATAAAGTGATTAACGGGATCTGCGTCAGCGGACGGCCAACCAGTTTTAAGCTCCCGCAAAAGTGGCATTATCTCATTGACAGCGGAATTAAAATCAGCGCGGACTGCTGCGGAGTAATGAAGAAATCGCCGCTGAAATCGTTTGAAAAGAAAAACGGCGTGTTTCCCATTCTCGGTATTATGGCAGCTGAGAGCAAACGCCGGGAACAGAATTATCTGAAAGACGGGTGCAACGCCTTCAAGCTCAAGCGGCCCCAATCCCGCCCCATCTCCATCTGGACGGAGCAGGATGTTTTACAGTATATCGTCATAGAAAAGCTGCCCATTGCTAAATGCTACGGCGAAGTCGTACCAGCAAGCGGGCAGCTTTCTTTATTTGACCCGCCCCTACTGGAAACAACCCTATGCAAGCGTACCGGCTGCGTCTTCTGCGGCTTTGGCTGCCATCTTGAGAAAGAGCCGAACCGATTTCAACGGTTGAAAGTGACGCACCCGAAGCTGTGGAAGTATTGTATGAAGCCTGTGGAAACAGGCGGGCTGGGGATGAGGCCGGTGTTGTTTGCCTATGGCGTAAAAATCGAATAAACCAAAGGAGTTTTCACGATGATGAAACAAGAATCTGCAATAAAGCAAAAAGACTATGAAAGAGCTTCCCGGCATTTAGAGAAGCTCTTTGAAGTTGATTCGGATATCACGGAACAAATCAACAGAGGCCTCCAAGATTACGGAGCCAATGGGTTTTTCAGAAACCTTGAGACTTTCGGTTTTTCAGAAGATGTTTTTGAAAAGCTGAAGGCGGTCAGAATGGTGCTGTTTGGAATGGGAGAAGAAGCAGTACCTGATTTACAAAAGCTTGAAAAGCCGGGAGGGAGTGCAAAACCGTGAAGAAAAACTATGATGAGGCTCACGCCTCCAGCTTCATAAAAGGTATCACTCGCCTTACGGGAATTGCCGAAAGCAAGTTGAAAAAATATGCGGCTGAAAACAATCTCTTCAATGTGCTGGAGCATCCCAATACCATCGACCCTAATAAACAGCAGCTTGAAAAAATCCATGTCCTGAACGAATTTATCTCTATTTATCGGCTTCTCAAGCTACAGGAGAATGAAAACAAGCTGGTACTTGATTCCTCAAAGGTGGCGGGAGAATACTTTGCATCCTTATTGGGCGGCATTAAGGATAGGGAGAAGTTTATGGCTGCTTTTCTGGATACCGGCAACAACATCATCGAGACCAGGATCTTCTCCGAGGGAAGCATCGGAGAAGCAGCCGTTTATCCGAGAATGATCTTGAAAGCGGCCCTTGACTGCGATTGCACGTCCATCCTCCTGGCACACAATCATCCTGGGGGAAGTCGGATTCCGTCAATTCAGGACAGGGATATCACCGAAAGACTGATATCCATTTTTGCGCCGCTCCAGATCAGCGTATTGGACCATATTATTGTCGCCAATAGCCAATATCACTCCATGGCCGAGAAGGAGGGTATGCCGCAGCCCTCCAGGGATGTAAGCTACGATGTTATTCCTCTGGATAACAATAAGGGGCTCGGGGAGGATAAAGCAGATTTTCATGCAGACATTTCGGATTTTGATGAATCAGACCTGGATGAGTTTAATCTAATAGAACCGGACGACCAAGAAGATGAGGATGAATGGGAGCTTTGATTGACTAACAATAAGGAAAGGAGCGTGTCCTATGGCAAAAGCCAGCAAACAACAGGTCGAAAAAATCACCACGTCCATCTATCTTACAAAAAATATGTGCGATGAAATTGATAAAAAGGCGGACCGGGAGCATATTTCCCGCAACGAGCAAATCCGCAAGTATATAGAAAAGGGCTTGGCGATTGAAAGCTACGAGGAAAACATCGACCTCATCACCGCTATTATCCACCAGGAAATCGACGTGTCCATCAAGGCGCTGGGCAATCGCCTGGCCGGGATGATCAACCGCATGACCATCATATCGGCGGCAGGCTACTATGCCAATATTGCTCTAATTGCCGACCTCATCGACACCGACCGCTATTCTTCCTTTGAAAAAATCGAGCGCCTGGCCCGGAAGCGTGCACTGGCCTACGCCAACCTGAAAAGTGGCGACGCCCTCAAAGCCTTTCTGGATGACGAGGAAATGAAAAAGGCGGTCAACGAGCTCAAGGGAGGAACCCCAGCCTATGTCGATTTTGATGTATAAGCAGCGGTTCCGCAACCCCAATTACCGAAAAACCCCCAAATGCAACTATGCCCATATCGGTTATATCGCCACCCGCCCCGGCGCCTCCAAAAACGAGGGAATGCGGCATGGACTGTTCGGAAAACTTTCTCCCGGCGAGTTGGTGGAGTTTGAAACCTGGCAGGAGGTCGCCAGAGAAGTCCGGGAGCTTTCCTATAAAAACGTCAACATCTTCCGCAGCATCATTTCCTTTGCTCCCGAAACCGCCGCGGAGTTGGGGCTAAACGACCACAAGGCATGGGAGCAGTACATTGAGCGGCATATCCAAACCCTGGCACAAAAAAACGGCATCAGCGTAAAAAACCTGTCCTGGGTATGTGCCCACCACAACGAGCGCAGCCATCCCCATAGTCATGTTGCCTTTTGGGACAAAAACCAAAGGGTGATGAAAAACTATGTCCACCCCAAAATCCCCGACAGCATCCGCATCCAACTGATCAAGGAAACCTTTGCGGACAAGATTGAGCAGTATTGCAGGGCGAAGGACAAAGCCAAAGGCGACATCAAGGCCGTCACCGATGAATTGGTATCCGAATTTGATGAGTACGTCAAGGCGGCCCATCCGAAGGAATACAAACGGTTAAAGGAGCTGGTGGGACGGATTGACGCGGACGAACTGGGCGCGGCTCCCCTGGACGGTATCCTAGGAGATACTGATTTAACCCCGCTGATTGTCAAACTGTTCGACCTGAAAGATAAAATGCCGAAGAAAGGCCGCCTGTATTACAAGCTGCTGCCAGAAGAAGTCAAGGCTGAGGTTGACGCCTTTGTCAAGGAATTGAAAAACGGCAACGAGTATATCCGCAGCCTGATCGACGATTACGCGGACAGCAAGTGCGCCCTGGCAATGCTCTACGACACCGACCCGGAGTATACGGAAAAACACCGGCGAAAGGCGGACAAGGAAGCGGAAAAGCTGATTGCCAACAAGTTGCTGGGTGTGATCAAAGCCATGCTGAACAAGGAGCGGGAATTATCCCATATGGAGTATACCGAGGCGAGGAAGCACTACTGTACCGAGCAGATGATCTGTGAAATCCTGATGATGCTGGAACAGAACATCGTAAGCCTTGATATGGAATATGACGACAAGCAGAAAGCCATGAGCACCGAGCTTTCAAAAGCGGCAAAAAAGGAATGGTACTTGCAGCATAAGGACAGGGGCCTGGAACGGTAATAAAGCTTTAATGAATCAGGATAAAATCTATTGAAGAACTGGAGCTCTAAAGCACTCGGACAAAGAACCACTCTTTTCGATTATTCTATCATTGGAGATGAGGATATGGATATGGAACTTCAAGCGATATTAAAGCCCTATGACAAATGGGATAATGACGTAGATGAAGAAACGAATCTGCGGGCAAAGGAAGCATTACATGGTTTTTACAAAACTTTATTGAACCGAACACCGGCAACAAACTATGAAAAAGATAATATAGCGCATTTTCGATATCTACATTTTTTTGTAGAAATTAGAAAAGCATTTGAGGAAGAAAAGTATTTGAGAGTATGTAATGAATTGCTTTCCCTCATGCATTATGTACCTTTTTACCAGAAAAGAGTTTATAATAATACCGTGAAAATCCTAGAAACCTTTTTACAGATAGAGGAGAACGATTATGTTAAGAAACTTTTGGAGAAAGACTCTGGGTAAAGAAGCTGTGCAGAAACCGGAACAATCTGGCTGGGAATTCAATTATGCCATGGACTTTGTACGGCAAACCCTACAATATGAGCAGAGCAAAAAGGATCAGATTACCATCTTGGAATATATGTCGGGAATTATTAAAGAAGACTTGAAAAGTGATTTACTGACGACAATTCTCTATAACAAAGAGAATTTCGATAAGAAAATCAGTCATCCATTTCCCATATATTATGAAGATGAAGCAGGAAACAAAATCTGGGCTAAACCAGATGAAGAGAAAATGAAAAAGGTTGATTTAACAAATGACTGCGTTTTGGTTTTAGCCTGGCATAGGGATAGAATGAGAAATATCATAAAAATTATAGTTAAAGACTCATTTGAATATATTAAAGGAAACCATTTGGCTTATTATTATACGGGTGTAGATCTATGCTATGCATATAACGGAACTCATTCTATCTCTGCTGGTATTGGGCATAAAAAAGGATTTATAGAAGCAAAAACAGTTGATATAATTCCAATGTTTGACCATGTTTACACGGATGGGGACTGCTGGTACAACAAGCACAATGGGAATAAGCTCAGAGATTTATATGACTTCCGGGTAGGGGTTATTTATGAGATTTCAAAGATTAAATACAGGCTTGAAAATGAAGAAGATACTGCCGATCTGGGATGAAGGCTAATCCGCCAAAAAGACAGAACAAAAAAGGATATGATTTCAAGACAGATCGCAGGATAACTATCACGAGTATCTGAATGTGATCTTTACTGTAAAAACATGGCAATGTATAATAACTGTAAGAACATCTTCTACTTGTGGCGACAAGACTATCTCATCCGCAGATTAATACTGTGAATGAAATCAAAAACATTGTCAGCGAAATAGCAAAACGCTATGGTGTAGAACGGGCGTAGCTCTTCGGTTTCTATGCCAGAGGAGAAGCTAAACCTGGAAGTGATATTGATTTGCGCATTGATAAAGGGAAAATAGAAGAGTACTTTGAATTGTAGAACAACACTTCTTCACCGTGAATTTTTTCAAGAAGCTTTCACTCAAAGCACCGGTTGTCAGCAGATCAACCTGGACATTTAAGTTTTTTTAAAGTTCCAGCCGAAAACCTATACTGAAGAAGATAGCATTGCCGTGAGTAATTTCCGGAATTGATTGTGGATTTAAAACAGGCTTTGGAAAGTAACTGATTTGATAGAAATGGGGGGCTCAAAAATGCACACGCCAACAACTATCAATAAAATAGTTGCCCTATTGGCAAATAAAGCGAAAGAAATTGCTAGCGATAAACTTGTTAAAGTTATACTATACGGTTCCTATGCGCGTGGCGATTATGAAGAATGGTCGGACATTGATGTCATGGTCCTTGTCAATGGCGATGATCATACAACTAAACTTTTTGAACAGGAGCTGTGGAAATACTGTAATGATTTAGAACTAAACTATGATGTTGTCCTATCCGTCATAGTAAAGGACTATAATCATTTCCAAAACTGGAAAAATGTATTGCCTTTCTATGCAAACGTGCAAAACGAGGGAGTTGTAGTTAATGCCTGATTATAGTAAAGAAGAATTATCACGGTATAGGCTGCAAAAGGCTAAAGAGGATTTAGAAACAGCAAAACATGATTTTAGTGCCGATCATTTTTTAGCCTGTATAAACAGGGCTTATTACTCCATGTTCCACACCATTCGGGCCTTATTGATTCTCGACGGTATGGATTTTAAAAAACACTCTGCAGTTATTGCAAATTTTCGAAAGAACTATATTAAAACCGGTGTTTTTGATCTCACCTACTCCAGCATGATTGGGGATGCCAGCAGGCTCAGAGGGAAAAGCGACTATGATGATTTTATACAAATCAGCCAGGAAGAAGCAAAAAGCCAGATTGATAACGCGGAAGCTTTTTACAATACCATACAACCTTTCATCATGCAGAAAGCAGAGCAAAGAGAGCTAACGGTTGATCAGACAAATGAAGAAGAACTGGAACGATAAATTTTTATACAATATATGCCCTGGCGCAAAAGCCGGGGTATTTTATTTTTTAAAACGTGAAAAATGCGAGAGCAATTGCGAAAGGAGTAATACTTGCCATGAAAGAATTGAGCGAACCGCTTTTTAGAGCTTTTTTCGGGCGGGTGCAGAAGCTGGGCTATACGGACTTGAAAGATATGACCCAGAGGCTTGAGAAGCTTGTTGTTGACATGCAACCGCAAGAACCGGAGCCCAAACAGGAATCCGAAAACGAATTGGAGGTGTGACCATGCGCAGCAAGATTGATTTTTACAAGCAGTTTTTTGAGCAGCTTTCCAGGCGGGGCTTTGAGGTGAAGCGTTCCGATTCCTCCGACTACCTTGCCGACATCTACTATAAAAAGCAGCTTATTGCCTTTTACACCAAAGCCGACACCCTTGAGAAAAATCCCTTTGTAGCAGTCAAGGACAAGGTTTTGAACCTCATCAACGACACTGCGAGAACCACGGCGGTCAGAACTGGTATTTGCTCCGAGCGCCCCTACACCGACGCCAATGAAAAACTCCCCAACGGCTCCTACAAGCTGGCCGAGTACAACGGCGTGGTGCTGGCCTGCAAATTCCACCATCTGTTTGACTATGTGTTTTCCACCTACCGCTTAGCCCCCGAAAACAATCAGACGGTGCAGCGGCAGTTTTTCTACAACAAGGAGGCCGCCACACAGGATTTTGCCATCCGAAGCGGCTTGGTGGACGAAAAGGCTCTGTTTTCCGAAACCGAACTGATGGTGCTTCACTCTAACCTGGTAAAGCTGACGCTGCTGGACAACAATCTTGCCAATGACGACATGATTTCCGTCGGGCAGATGATTGACAAAATCGAGGACATTGTGCCCGAACTCAAAGGCAGGGACTATGACTTCGACTTTGAAGGCGAATTCCGGCAGGACATGGATGCGGAGATTGGAGGGTGACGCATGGGCAGCAAAAGAAATCAGACCATTGCCATAGCGCGGTTTTTGGCTTATAAGAACGATTTGAACAAGCGGCTGGAGGCCATGACAGACGAGCAGTATATGAAAAAGCCCATCGGTCTTGAGGTGGGGCAGTATGTGGAGGATCTGTTGAAATACTGCCCCGAAAGTACGGTGGATACGGTGTTAAAGCATCAGGACGATTTGATTTTTCGGCTGGGCGAGGATTATCTGAGCATTGTCGCCTTTATGCCGTATGCGGAGGGAGGCGGAATCCATGCCGGAAAGCAGGCCCAACGCTAACCTATGGGGCAATATCATCACCTGTGGCGAAATCGCCTTCGGCATCTATGAGATTGTGGGCGACAAAAGCAAGGGCATTATGATGTCAAAGGCGGACGCTGAAAAAATACTGCCCGAAGCGGTTGCCGCCAGGGGTGAACCGGAGGGTGAAAACCTGTGTTTTACTGATGAGCTTTCCACCTCCCTGGTGGGAGACGAGCTGGTCCGGCAGGGACTGGTCACCGACCCGGATTTTATCGCAAGGCAGGAAGCCTTGAAGCAACTTGACGACGCAGAATACGATACGGGTTTTGAAGCCTTCAACGAGATCGAATTTGAACTGGAACTGTGAGGTGGAGCTATGAAAACAAGAGCCAAACTGATGATCTGCTCCCTGATATTTTTGACCGGCGGTTTTGTCAATCTCTTTTTCTCAACCGCCATTCATGGGCTGCTGTCAAGGCAGATGACGGTATTGAAGCTGCTGCCCATCGGTGAATGCCTTGCCAGCCTTTTTTCAAGCAAACAGCATTTCCTTCTTTATCTTTGCTTGCAGGGCTTCATGCTGATTCTGGCGGTGATGTACTTTCTCACCAACCTGCGGCCCTATCAGTCGGATTTGACAGAGATCACGCCGGATATCAAAACACCCGTTGCGGTGGGACAGTACCAGCACGGCTCGGCGCGATGGCTCAAAGACGACGAAAAGGACAAAGCTTTTGCAAGCTTTGCCTTAAATCCCCACAACAAGGTTATCAAGGCGCTTATCAAAGGCGGCTATGATAATATAGACTTCCTGAAAAACAAGACGGACAAGGAAAAGGAGGTTGAGGACGATATTTCATCCCAAGACAATCCCTAAACCAAAACCGGAACCCGATGAAGACGCCGCCTTTGCTTTACGCGAGGGCGGCGTTGTGCTTGGCATGAAAAAGGAGGGCGATAACGAGCACATCTATTATGTGGGCGAGGACAGCCATCTGCTGTGTATCGGTGCCACCCGCAGCGGCAAGACCCGCAACTTGGTGGTGCAGTCCATCTGCACTCTGGGATTGGCCGGGGAATCCATCGTGGTCAGTGACCCGAAAGCGGAGTTGTACGACTACACCGCGGAATTTCTCGAAAAACTCGGCTACCGGGTGCTGGTGCTGGATTTTAAAACTCCCGCTAAAAGTATGCGCTACAACCTGTTGCAGCCTATTATCAATGCGGTCAACCATGACGACACCGACAGGGCGGAAATGCTGGCCTGGGATCTGACCAACAACTTTGTCGGCAAGCCGGAAGGCGAAAAAATCTGGACAAACGGCGAATGCTCCATCATTGCCGCTGCCATCCTCTGCGTGGTGTGCGACAACAAACGCCGGCCCGATTACCAGAACCTCACCAATGTCTACTGGTTTATCGCTGAAATGGTGAAGATGATCGGAAACAAAATGCCCCTCTTAGAGTACGTCAAAAAACTTCCACCCTCACATCCCGCCAAGGCGCTGCTTTCCATTTCCGATGTAGCGCCGTCAAGGACAAGGGGCAGCTTCTACACCTCCGCCTTGACAACCCTCAGATTGTTCACTTCAAGATCTATCTATTCCATCACCCAAACCAGCGATTTTGAATTGCAGGACATCGGGCAGGAAAAGCAGGCATTGTTCATCATATTGCCGGACGAAAAGACCACCTTTTATCCAGTGGCCTCCCTCATCGTGTCGCAGCAGTATGAGCTTTTGGCGAATCTGGCAGATAAAAGAGGTGGACGGCTCAAGCAGCGGGTCAACTTCATGCTGGACGAATTCGGAAATTTCACCACCATAAGTGATTTTACGAACAAACTCACAGTCGGCGGCGGGCGCGGGATGCGGTTCAACCTGTTTATTCAGTCCTTCTCCCAACTGAAAGAAAAGTACGATGAGAACATCTCGGATACCATCAAGGCCAACTGCCAGACCTGGGTTTATCTACAGGCTGATGACATGGACACCCTGCGGGAGATCAGCGAAAAGCTGGGGACCTACACCGTTTCCAGCTATCAGCTATCGGCCAATCATGCAAAGTACACCACCCCGTCAAGCTCCCACAGCATCAGCCTGATTGAGCGCAAGCTTTTGAATGTGGACGAAGTGCGGCGGGTTTCCCGTCCCTACCAGATCGTCACGTCCCGGACCCATCCAGCCATCATGTATTCCCCCGACCTATCGGAGTGGTATTTCAACAAGATGCTGGGCCTGGGGGATAAAGAGCATAACCGGAAGTTGCGGGAAGAACGGGAGCAGAAACGCCCGCTCGTCACCGACGTGGGCAAGGAAATCGCCCTGTGGAATATCTGGGTCTACTATCAAAAGGACATCCTGCGCAAGCTCCAGCAAAAGGCCGCGGAGGGTAAAGGCCAATCAGTGGCCAGTGAAGCGGATATGGATTGAGGAAAGGAGGACTTTATGAAACCGAAAAACGCAACAAAAAAGGCTGCAAGGCTTTTAAAGAAAATCTGGGCCTCCGCTGCCGTCTTAGCGGCAGCGTCAATGATAATAGCGGTGCCGGCTTACGCCGCTGACGGCGTTCAGGGCAGCAAGATTGTCACGGGGACGGAAAAGCTGATCGGCGATGTCACCACCTGGCTGATGGTGCTGGCACCGGTGGTGGCGGGCCTGCTGATCATCTATTTCTGCATTCGGCGGTCCGCTGCTGACGAAATGGACACGAAAAAATGGAACAACCGTATTGTGGTAGCCATTGTGTCCTGCATCGGCGCCGTACTCGGTTCGGCAACTTTGAATCTGATTATCGGTTACTACAAGTAGCCCAGGCAGAAATCTGAAAAAGCAGTGTTTTGTACACTGCTTTTATCAAACATATTGAAGGAGGATTTTTCTATGCAAAACCTTATTAATAAGGTACAGGTAAAAACGGCGGTGGCTCTTGTCAGGGCGAAGGCCGTCCTTTCCAACCGGAGTGGACAGGGAGCCCTTGACACGGCTATCCAAGTTCTAATTTCGATTGTATTGGGAGCCCTTATCCTTGGCGGCCTGTATCTCATTTTAAATGCTACGGTGCTCCCCACCATCACGGACCGCATCAAGGATATGTTTAACTATCATGGATGATTACCAGCAGTAGAATTATTGTATTTGATCGCAGGGGCACGTTGCCCCTGCTTATTTTATTTTACGGAGGATTTTGAAAATGAAGATTAAAGCTGAAATCAGGAGCATTTTTCAGGACAGCGGCAAGTTGAAAGCCGTATCCAACCTTGTGATCGAGGACTGCTTCGTCGTGAAAAACGTGCGGGTGATCGACGGCAAAAACGGCCTGTTTGTGTCCATGCCGAGCCGTCAAAATGCCGACGGCAAATATTCCGACATCTGCTTCCCCATCCGATCCGAGGTGCGGGAGCAAATCGAAAAAGAGGTGCTGGACGCCTACCATGAGGCGCTTGCAAAGGGTGAACAAGCCGGGGACAGGTCGGACGGCGACGCTTCGTAAAGCAAAATCCTAGAGGGAGTGCTGCGCTGTACGGTACTCCCCCGAAAGGGAGGTGAAACCAATTTGGAAGTGCTCCTGGTATTGCTTATCGTCGCGCTGTTAAACGGAGCCATTGCCTATATCAACGACCTTTTGACCGGGATTGTGCCCATGACCCTGTATGCGGAGCAGTACATGACCACCGTGTCCGGCTCTAATATCGCGGCTACGCTTTTTAACATCCTGTTCGGCTTCGGCGTGTCTCTCATCGTATTGAAGTTTCTTAAAAAAGGCTTTGAAACCTATATACTTTGGAGCGACGGCGATGCGGACGAAGAACCCCTTTCCCTGCTGACCAACTTTTTCAAGGCGTTGGCGGTGGCCGTCTGCTTTCCCACCCTGTATAAGTGGATGGCAGACATTGTGGAGGATATGACCAACCAACTGCTGACCGCCATCGGGGTAACAACGAATTACGGCTGGCAGGCATGGGTGAATGGTATTTCCTCGATGGGGCTTGTGACAGCCATCTTCGGGCTGATTTTTATCATCTGCTATTTCATGCTGTACTTCCAGTTTCTCATGCGGGGCCTTGAAATCTTTATCCTGCGGGTGGGCGTTCCCCTTGCCTGCGTGGGACTCCTGGACAACGACAAAGGCGTTTTCAAGGCGTATCTCAACAAGTTTTTCCAGTCCATGCTGGCCGTGGTGGTGCAGATTGTCCTCTCCAAGCTCGGCGTGGGGCTGATGCTCAACATGCACGTCTTTTGGGGCCTGGCCTGCATGATGCTTGCCATCCGGACGCCGCGCTTCTTGCAGGACTTCCTCATCACGACGGGCGGCGGTGGTGGCGGGGTTATCAACAATGTGTACCATTCCGTGAGGCTGATCGGCATGGCGCAGAAATTAGCGAAGTGAAGGCGGTGGATGGACATTGGTTACTATGGACGACATTTCCAAGGCGATTATCATCCTTGTCCGCCTGGGTGCCGTCGCAAGGTTTATTTACTGCATGATAAGGCTCTCCGGTGCAGAGGAAGAACAGACGCAGTATAAGAAGCGGGCGAAAAACACCGTCATTTTCTATATGCTGGCAGAGTGTATCTGGCAGATTAAGGACCTGGTGCTATATTACTATACCCCATGACGCATTATGCAACGTAACGGTATAATGACGATTATTGGAAAAGGAGGGTTTTATGGAGGATGAAAAGCTGTATATCCCTATGGGGGTAAAGGCTGAAGCCGAGCTTTTCCCCGGCTTCGGAAAAAAGCAGCTCCTGCAATCGGTGATTGGTTCGCTGGGCGCGGGAGTTGTTTCTGCTTTTGTATGGCTGCTTTCGCAAAGCGTCACTTTCACCGTCATCGGCGTGCTGGTCGGAATCGTCGGCTCGGTGATGATGACCACCAAGGACCAGACCAATCTATCAGTGGTGGATCAGGTGCAGAATATGACCCGGTTTGCAAAAAGCCAGAAAATTTATCCGTACCGGTACGGCGATGAATGGAGGTTGGGCTGATGTACGCAGTGAAACCCGTATATTATCAGTCCGTCGAGGTAAACCCCTGTATTGTCAACGATATTTTCAAAGAGCTGATGAAAATAGAAAAGCAAAAAAATATTGAGGAAGAAAATGAGCTGAATATGGAGCTTAATGAGGGTATCGGACAGGAAATGTGAGGCCGCCCATGCAGACGACCTTCATAGACTATTTCTCAGGTATCGGGGGCTTTCGCGCGGGACTTGAAGCCTGCGGCATGAAATGCATCGGACATTGTGAAATCAACAAATATGCGGATAAAAGCTATCGGGCTATATTTGATGTGAAGGAGGATGAATGGTTTGCAAGCGACATCACCAAAATCCAACCGGGAGATGTGCCCTGCGCCCATCTCTGGACAGCCGGCTTCCCTTGCCAGGATATCAGCATCGCTGGCAGCCAGCGGGGGCTTGCCGGAGAACGAAGCAGCCTCTTTTTTGAGATTGTTAGGCTCATCGAAGGCAAAGCTGCCGAAGATCGCCCCCAATGGGTTATCCTTGAAAATGTTAAAAACCTGTTTTCCGTTCATGGAGGATGGGACTTTGCGACCGTTCTCTTTGAAATGGCCGCACTTGGCTATGATTTGCAGTACGGACTTGTTAATTCACGGGATTTCGGAGTTCCCCAAAACAGAGAACGGGTCTACATTGTCGCTCATCGACATACTGGAGACGGATGTACCGGAAGGATATTTCCTCTCCCAAGCGGCAATGGAAAAGCTCTTATCCAAATCATAGGCGGGATGCAGGGACGGAGGGTTTACTGCCCCGAAGGCATCAGCGCCACCCTCACCGCACAGGGCGGCGGTGGTGGCGCCAAAACGGGCCTTTACTGCATGTGTGTGGGCGTAAACCGCATTGACGGCATCAAAGAAAGGCTGGAGTTTGCCCATACCATCACCGCCGGAGACTACCGGGGACTGGATCGGAACCAGACGCAAAACGCCGTGCTGGAGGGCTGTGAAGCCTGCATGCAGTTGGAGGATAAAAACGGCTGCCCCTTCTCTTTTATCGACCTGAATAAAAACCCGAAGCTGACCGACATTGCCCGGTGCATCAAGGCCCATTATAACGCCGGAGTGACCAACAGAGGTACGGATAACTCCGGCGTTTTGCATTTGTGCGCAAGGGCGGTTTTGACGCCGGACCGTGCGGAAAAGCGGCAGAACGGTCCCCGCAACAAGGCGTGCGGTCAGCCAAGCTTTACCCTTACGGCACAGGACAGGCACGGAGTTTTGCTCATGGACTGCAAGGCGGCCGACTGCTGCCCGAAATTAAAAATACGGGAGGACCAAACAGAGGGCTACGGCGACAGTATCAGCCTTGCCTTCCCCGGCAGCGAAACACGGCGCGGACGGGTCGGCAAAGGATTGGCGCAAACCCTGGATACAAGTTGCAATCAGGGGATTGTCCTAGTCTGCGGACGGATACGACGCCTGACGCCAAGGGAATGCTGGCGCTTGCAGGGCTTTTCGGACGGGATGTTTGACAGGGCCAAGGTGGTCAATTCAGACAGCCAGCTTTATAAGCAGGCTGGAAATTCTGTCACCGTAACGGTGGTATACACCATTGGCATGAGGATTTTGGAAGTACAAAATAAGATGGGAGGGTAAAAAAATGGTTTAGACGGCTAAATACATGCTGTGCGGCAGGGCTTCCTATGACGAGCACGGCAAAGCTCCTTTACTGCTATCTTACGGATACGGTAGGCCGCAAGCAGGAGCTTGCCAGGTCACCTAAAAAAATAGGGGCCGCCGTCGGCATTTCAAGAACCGCTGTCAGCCGCAATAAGCACCTTCAGCGGCAAAACGGGCTGATTGAAATCGTGCCCCAATTTACCGATGACGGCGGCAGGCTTGCAAACAAGTATATTTTAAAGTGACAGGAGGTGTATATACGGAGCCATGATGGACGGACTGATATGGAAAGGCGCGCTGTTTTCGGCTTTGCTCCTTACAGCGGCGGTTTGGGATATCCGCAGGCGTGAGATCCCCGATTGGATACCGCTGCTCATCTTTCTAACAGGTATTCCACAAATGAATCCGCCGGACGCCTTTTCCGGGCTTGTGCTAACAGGGCTGCCGTATCTGCTTGCGGCAGTCCTTTCCTATAAAGGAGAAGACTTTTCCATAGGCGGCGGCGACATCAAGCTGATGGCCGCCAGCGGCTTTGTTTTGGGTGTTTGGGGCGGTATCCTTCAAAGTATTGCAGCCCTGACCCTTTCCCTTGTCGTCGGTATCGGTATCTGCGTATACCGGGGAACAAAAAAGCTGAATACCGTCACACTGCCCCTTGCACCGTTTTTCTGTGCAGGGGGTATCTTTTCTTACTGTGCGCTTCTCTTTAGCGCCGCAATCTAAAAAAACAGGAGGACTAGCGATTATGAAATTAAGCATTTTCAAAAACAGGACCGTGATCGGCCTGGGCTGCATCATCCTTTCCCTGATCATTTGTTTTGGTCTGACGCCGCTTTGGGGCAGCTCGGTACGCGCCCAAACGGAAATCGTGCGGATTACGGATACCGTCAAAAAGGGCGAGGTAATCACCGCCAACATGCTGGAAACGGTACAGGTTGGCGCATACAACCTGCCGAGCAACCTGGTGAAAAACAAAAATGAGGCCATCGACAAATACGCCGCCGCCGACTTGCAAAAGGGGGATTACATCCTTTCCACCAAATTATCCGGGACGCCCCTTGCCGAATTTGAATACCTGACCGGACTTGACGGTACAAAACAGGCCATGTCCATCACCATCAAATCCTTTGCAGCGGGACTGTCGGGCAAGCTGGAGCTGGGCGACATCATATCTCTGATTTCCGCGAGTTCCGGCAATACGGGGATTATCGTGATGCCACCGGAGCTAAAATATGTCGAGGTGCTGGCGGTGACGCTGGGCACGGGAGTGGACAGGGAATACAAGACGGGTGAGGAAAAGAGCGGCGACGAGGAAAAGAAACTTCCCGCTACCCTGACCCTGCTGGTAAATTCCGCCCAGGCCAAGGTGCTGGACGGACTTGAGCAAAACGGCAACCTCCATGTAACCCTTGTCTATCGCGGGGCAAAGGCCAATGCGGATAAATTTTTAACTGCGCAGGAGCGGTACTTTAAAACGGGTGAAATCGCAGTCGCCGGCATCATTGAAAGCAGCCCGCTGCCGGAAAAAGCAGAAAACGCAGCCCAGGAGGATAACAGCAATGCCAAATAAGGGAAAGCAGATTCTGGCGGTCTGGGGCAGCCCATCCAGCGGCAAAACCGTAACGGCTGTGAAAATCGCAAGGGAGCTGTCCCTGAACAAGAAAAATGTGGCGGTGGTTTTCTGTGACGGGGTGTGCCCCGCCCTGCCCACGGTGCTGAAAACCAAAAAGCCGGTGGAGGGCTCCCTCGGCGAAGTGCTGGCCGTACCCAACGTAACGCAGGAGCTTATCTTAAAAAACTGTGTATGCCCCGCCAAAAATCCGTATCTCAGCTTTCTCGGCTACAAGGCGGGAGAAAATGTCTTTACCTACGCGGAATATGCGAAAGAACGCGCGGTGGACCTGCTGGTGCTGCTACGCCATATTGCCGACTGTGTAGTGGTGGACTGCGCAAGCAGCCTCACCGACAGCATCCTGTCCACGGCGGCCCTGGAGGTGGCCGACGCGGTACTGCGGCTGGGAAGCTGTGATTTAAAAGGCGTGTCCTACTTCATGTCCAGCCTGCCCCTCATTGCCGACCGCCGGTTCAAACCGGAGAAGCACATCAGGGTGCTGTCCAATGTAAAGTCCCGGCAGGATTCGGGCGGGTACGAAAACGCCTACGGTGGCGTTTCCTACAAACTGCCCCATGTGGATGCCATCGAGGAACAGTTTTATTCCCTTTCCCTGCTGGACGGTCTTTCCGGCAAAGAGGCAAAGACGTATGAGCCCGTCATCCGGGAAATTGCAGAGAGGGTGTTTGCCAATGGCTAAAAACATCGGTCTTTTCTTCAACACGGCAAAGAATAAAAAGCCGTTTTCCGAGATTCTACAGGAGGTGCAGGAATACATCTCCGGCAAGTATGCCACTGTGATTGCGGGCAATCCGGCGGAGCAAAAACAACAGATCATCGCCTACATCTCCAAGTACCTGACCGATTACAGCCTGGGTGTGGAGGGCTTGACGCCGGGTGAGCTTGTAGAAAGGCTCTACAGTGAAATGGCAGAGTTTTCGTTTTTGACCCCCTACCTTTTTGCCACCAATATTGAGGAAATTAACATCAATTCCTGGAAGGACGTAAAAATCACCTATTCCGACGGCAGGGTGGTTCCCTCTGATGAAAAATTCAACAGCCCTGAACATGCCGTTGATGTGGTGCGGCGTCTGCTGCATAAATCCGGCATGATTCTGGACCATTCGCAGCCTGCCGTCGTGGGGCATTTGAGCAACAAAATCCGCATCACCGTCCTGGGCAACCCGCTGACCGATCATGGCAAAGGGATTGCGGCTTCCATCAGGATTGTCAATCCGCAGAAACTGGCGCGGGAGGACTTTATCCGCAATGGGACCTCCACCGCCGAAATGCTGGACTTTTTAAGCGACTGCCTGCGGTACGGCCTTTCCATGTGCGTCACCGGCTCTACGGGCAGCGGAAAAACCACGCTGATGAGCTGGCTTTTGTCCACCATTCCCGATGAAAAGCGTGTATTTACCATTGAGAACGGCTGCCGCGAATTCGACCTTGTAAAAGAGGATGAAAACGGCCATGTGGTCAATAACGTGGTGCATACCGTCACCCGGTATTCCGAGGACAAAAGGCAGAATATCGACCAGGAAAAGCTGCTGGAGTATGCCCTGACCTGCAACCCCGACGTGGTGTGCGTGGGCGAAATGAAATCAGCCGAAGCGTTTGCGGCGCAGGAGGCGGCCCGGACCGGTCACGCCGTCATTACTACTACCCACGCCAATAGCTGCAATGCCACCTACTACCGCATGGTGACGCTCTGCACGCAAAAATACGACCTGGGCGACCGGACGCTGTATAACCTTGTCACCGAGGCGTTCCCCATTGTCCTGTTTGTAAAAAAGCTGGAGGACAGCTCAAGGAAGTGCATGGAAATAACAGAATGTGAGATTTTGCCGGACGGAGAAAGAAAGATTCATACGCTTTTCCGTTTTCATGTTGAGGAAAATGCGGTGGTGGGCGGCAAGGTAAGCGTCCGCGGGGAATTCCAGAGGGTGAACACCCTGTCCGAGAGCTTGCAGAAAAGGCTGCTGGAAAACGGTATGCCTGTGAGCCTTCTGAACAAAATCACGAAAGGAGAAGATGCTGCATGACATTTCTCATTATGCTGGCGTTCATCGGTTTGATTGCCGGAAGCTTCCTGCTTTTGAAGCTTTCCCCCTTTGAGTTTGCCGAAAGCATCATCAGGCCGCTGCAAAGCCGGAAAAAACCCATCGGAAAGCAGATTGAGGAAGCAAAATTCCCCAGGCAGGCACGGGGCATTCGTAAGACCATCCAGGAAACCAAAGAAGTGCTGGCGCTCACAGGCAAAAGCACAAAATTTGGAGCGTTGTGCATCCTTTCCTTTTTCCTGCTTGTGGTTGGCGTACTGGTTTCCCTGCTGATGGAAAATTTCTTTATGGTGCCCGTGGCGGCGGCGGGGATGGCGCTGCTGCCTTTCTGGTACATCCTGTTCACGTCTCACTCCTATAAAAAGCAGATGAACGCAGAGCTGGAAACCGCCTTGTCCATCACTACCACCTCCTATATCCGAAATGAGAGCGTCATCACGGCGGTGGAGGAAAACCTCAGCTATTTGAACCCGCCGGTCGCGGATGTTTTCCAGGGCTTTCTCGCCGACACCAAATTGATCAGCGTCAATGTGAAGCAGGCCCTTCAAGCCATGAAGCCCCGGCTGAACAACGATGTGTTCCATGAGTGGCTGGACGCCATGACCGCCTGCCAGGAGGATAAAACCTTGAAAACCACATTGACCCCTATAATTTCAAAGCTGTCGGACGTGCGGGTGGTATCGGCGGAGCTGGATTATATGATGTATGAGCCCTTAAAGGAGTTTATCACGATGGCGCTGCTGCTGGTCGGCAACATACCGCTGATTTATTTCTTGAACAAGGACTGGTATTCCGCGCTTGTGGATACGGACTTCGGCAAGGCGATACTGGCGGTTTGCGGTGCAGTGATCTTCGTGTCCCTGGCCGCGGTGATCAGGCTGACAAAGCCGGTTGAATATAAGCGATAATAAAATTCTGAAATGAGGTGAAACCCTTGTATGCCATTCTATTTTTCTTCGTCCTGTTTTTCGCGGCAGGGGCATATCTTGTCCTTGCTGACGTATTGAAGCTGCCGACCCTTGCAACGACAAAGGCGGTCTTGACGGTGGCAAGGCAGGATAAAAAGCAGACCATGAACCTTGAAACAGTCGTCTTTGAGCTTTCATCCAAGCTTTCCGGGCTTATCAGGCTGGATGGCTACAGGCGCCGCAAGCTGGAGGCCGCTTTGAAATCCGCGGGGATGAAGCTGACCCCCGAAACCTATATCGCCAGGGCTTGGGTAAAGGCGGGATTGATAGCGCTTTTGATTTTCCCCATGCTGCCCATCTTCCCCATTTTGTGCCCCGTCATCCTATTTCTGGCGGTGGCGGTCTTTTTCAGGGAGCAGCAGGTGGCCGACGAAATTGTGAGGGAGAAACGTGAAAGGATTGAATATGAGCTGCCGAGGTTCGTTTCTACCGTTTCCCAGGAGCTCAAGGTTTCCCGCGATGTGCTGTCCATTTTGAATTCCTATCAAAAGAATGCGGGGGAGAGCTTTCGTCAGGAGCTTGAAATCACCATCGCCGACATGAAATCAGGCAATGAGGAAACGGCGCTGACAAGATTGGAGGCAAGAATCGGGAGCACCATGCTGTCCGATGTGGTTCGGGGGCTTATTTCCGTCAAGCGCGGCGACAACGGCGCAGTCTACTTTGAAATGTTGAGCCACGATTTTAAGCTGCTGGAATTGCAGCGGCTGAAGCTCATCGCCATGAAGCAGCCGGGCAAGGTGCGGAAGTATTCCTTCTTTTTGCTAGGCTGCTTTCTACTGATGTATCTCGGCGTACTGGGCTATGAGATTATGAATGCTTTTGGAAAGCTGTTCTAGGGAGGTGGAGCAATGCTAAAAGTGCTTAAATCCAGAAGCGGAAAAGGATATATTGATGCGGTTGTGGTGGTCCTTGCAGTAATGATGGTGCTTGCCCTAGTGGTCAGAGTTGCACCTGTGTTTGTCGCTAAACAGCAGCTGGACACCTTTGCGGCGGAGCTTTGCCGCACGGCTGAAATCGCCGGGCGCGTGGGGAGCGAAACCACGGCAAGAGCCAATCGGCTGAAAGATGAGACCGGCTTGGACCCGGCCATCAGTTGGTCGAAAACCGGCAACATCCAGTTGAACGAAGAATTTACCGTAACCCTTTCTACCACGGTCAATATCGGCCTGTTCGGTGATTTTTCTTCCTTCCCCATTACCCTGACCGCGAAGGCGACAGGCGTATCGGAGGTGTATCATAAATAATGGTAATAATAAAGAAAATCCTCCGGCACACCTCCGGCAATTCTGCCCCTTTGACGCTGGCGATTGTCCTTGTCGTGATTATCCTGTCCTGCGCGGTCTTTGAATATATGCGGCTGATGGTCATAGCAAGCGGTGTGCGGGACGCGATTCAGGCCGCAATGATCGATGTTGCCACCGAGAATTGGGATGACGCCTACAACGGGCTGCGCGAGGGCTACAGCGGAGGCTATACCTTGAGCGGGACGGATTGGGTGGTTAAGCTGGACACCGGGGATGTGTACTCCCGCCTGGAAAGCACCTTGGGCGTAAAAAAAGAAGGCACAAAATATGTAAAATACACAGGCCCCGATGTGGAATACACCCTGTCTGACCTGTCCGTCAGTATGCAGAACGCACCCCTTGCCCCGGCCAGCACCGGCGGCATCTCCCAGCTATCGGCGACGGGGATGGTGGATGTGGAAATGCCATTATCCTTTGGGTGGGGACATCTTCCACCCTTAAAAATCACCATGAAGCTAAAAGGAGGATTTACACCAAAATTCTAAAAACATTGTGCATTTTATCCCGGAGGGATAAAAAAATTATAGGACTAATGGCCGCTGGACGCGGCCCAAATTGTAATGGTATAATATGTATGAAAATATACTTCGTTTTTTATTGATAAACCCTATAAAGGAGGTTGAGTTTATGAGCAAATTAAGTGACAAAACCCAAAAGAGGCTGCTGGTTTCAGGACTTGCCGCCATATGTGTCGTTCTGGCCGTTGCCGTTTTCTCTCTTGTCGGAGGTAGCGGTGAGAAGGATAAATCAAATATCGCAAATAACATAAGCAATAACGTAACAGTGGATGATATAAAAACTGATGACAAGGCCGGGGTATCCGTCCCTAATATTACGGCCCCCACCAACGGGACTGAAAGCCAAACATCAAGCAATGTAGCCCTTGATATAAGCAAGCAGCAGGACGTTGAAGTACCGATTGCCGAAACCCCACAAAAACCGGCTGAACCGGAAAAACCTGTGGTCAAGGATGCAGGTGCCCTGAAAAATCCCGATACGCCGCCTGTATATGATAAAGAGCAGACCACTGTGGAGAAAAAAAGCAGTGAGCCCAAAAGCGGGGACAAAAAGGACGGCAAGGTATATATCCCCGGCTTTGGATGGGTGAAGGATGAAGGCGGCGGCGGAAAAGGTGAAGTTGTCGATTCAGATGGAGATATCAATAAACAGGTGGGACAGATGAATTGATAAAAAATGAATAAAGTGCAAGGAGTATGGTGTAAAAAGCCGTACTCCTTTTTATTTTGACTGGAGGTGTTCGTTTGAAAAGAATTTTGTCCTTTATGCTTTGCCTTGTACTGCTGTGCTACCTTTTGCCAACGGCTGCTCTTGCCGATACGGGTGGTAGTGGCAATATTGATGGCGGTGGCGGTGGTCTTGGAGAAGGAAGCGGTGAAAACTACTGGAACAGCGGTAATGATGGGGTTCGTGTTACGGTTGTCAATGCGGATACAGGTTTACCCGTTACAACGACAATAGACTTGACCAATAAAAATCCTGACGATACCGACTATCATTTCGGAAAGGTCAGTAAAATCAGTTACCGGAATGGAGTGTCTTTATCCGTAACCACAAGTCAATATACCTATAAAAATCCCGTTCAATCTTTACCGAGAATTGTCAGCGCGGACGGTAGCGTAAATATTGACGCAATTAAAGCATATTTTTGTTCTGAATATGCAGTAAAGCTAATTGCTGAAACAGTAGGAATTTCCTATGATACGCTTATTAACGGAACTTTCAAGCTATTTTTAGAGCCTATCGCCTACTTCACCTTTCAAGGGCAGAAGGTGGCCTTGACCGCGACGGAAGCGGCTTTGTACGACAATTTGCTAAGCGGTGGTCTGAACTCCAAAATGGGCTCTCTGACCCACAAAAACCTGCCTTTCTCGATGTTCCTGGAAACCACGGACCTGGGTTTTACCGCCTATTCCGGCGCAACGGGCCAAAACCAGTCTAACGATACCATTAGCAATTGTCTCGGACTGGGTATCGTGCGGTTTGCCGGACAACCTCCAACTCCGCCTCCTGTGACAAGCTATGATTACGAATACAGGGTTGATACGGACGTAATTACTCCAGTCACTCTCTATGCTTCCGGGGAAATCAATCCCAACAGTCCTGCAAAAGTGACTTTCAGGATCAAGGGCAGTACGTACACCATCAGTAATATCGTCATACCCGCAGGCGAAAGCCAGCTTGTGTGGTGCAAATGGCACACACCCTCCAGCCTGGAGGAAATCACCATTACGGTAAGCAGTACAAAAGGCACATTAAGCCAAACGTCAATTCTTGCAAAGATTATCCGTCTGGACGAAAATGAGCCGCCGAATCCCACGGCAACGGACAGAAACGACGGTTTTTCGACAGTCGGTATTCCGTCAAGGGCAGTGAAAGCCTCGGCCTCCTGGGGCGTTTGGTGGGCGCAATGGCATCCCTATTGGGTATGGATATCCCATTGGGTGTGGGTCGGCGGTGAGTATGGAAGCTGGTATGATTTCGGCTGGTGGGAGGACCACGGCTGGTATGATTTTTTCAGAGACAACTATTCCGCATCCCTTTCTGGCAGCATGAGCCTTTTGCCGGATGATAAAGTGCCCACCGCCAGCGGCAGCACCATGAAATCGGGCTATGGGGTAAAAACTACCGTTAATGCACAGTTTACAACCAACGCGCCGTCCTCCCATGTGACGGGTGCGCAGACGGCGACCGCCTATTTTCCCGAATTCCATTACAAGGATTACTGGCGCTTGCTGGACCGGACAGCAAACGGATACTCCGCGCAGTTTCAGTTTAAGACAAACGGGTATTCCACCTACAACCGCAGGGTGCATTTTCTTCCGATTTGGTATCCCAACGGACAATACACGGTGGATACCTACCTTCAGGACGCCTGGACCCCTGCCGGTATGCTGTCAATCAGCATAAGGGATGATGTAAGCATTTCCGGCTCACTCTATGACGATTGGCACTTTGCACCACTTGCACCATAGAAGCGTGAAAGGAGACTGCTTTATGAAAGAAAAGGCAAATCAGCTTGACTATGACTTGATTGAAATCCTAGATAAAACAATGCTGATCACGTCTCTCCGAATCGACAGAGAAACCCTGCCGGAAGGACTGTATTGCTACGATTTAAGACATGGCGACGACGGTACGGCGTGTACGCTAGAAAACGCAGTCCTTGTAAACCACTTTGGAACGGTTATCAGCAAGGAGCCTTGCGATTTTAACGGGAAGACATTCATTGAAATTGAAGATAGTTTAAATTTTCTTTCCGTACCTTCCATTTCATTACAGGACTATATGGCAAAGACTGTGAATGAACTTATAGAAAACGAAACGGATTTAAAAAAGCTTCGTGTTTTGATTGTAGAGCCTGAAAAGCCGCCTTATGTTGCTGAAATTGAAAACAATCTCCGGTCCTTGCAGGAGATGGTGGGCGGAAATATACAGTATGTCGAACTTGACAGGGACACCTTCTTCTACTGCAATGAGGAAGGCAAGCTGTTGGGGCTTCTAGGAAATCGCAAGCTGGATAACGGTGATATTGTGGCGGGGACTTTTATCATCTGCCGTGAAGATGGAACAGGTGAAGAAGCTTCTCTTACGGATGAACAAATCGAAAAATACATGAGACGATTCAGGGAGCCGGAATTATATACAGTCCAAGAGGTCGAGGACACGAGCTATGCCAGCGTTAAATCTTACAATAGCAGTGACGACTTCTTGAAGGCTCTTTTTGATGCCGAAGATGAGGATGAAGACGAAATGGAGCTATAATAAGCAGGGCTTTCGGGGCTGTACCTAAACGGGTGCAGCCCTTTTTTTATCTGGAGATGGTTATGATTTTTTGCCAAAGATCCTGAGAAAAAAATGGGTCAGAGCTGAAGCATAAAAGGCAAGTTCTATCAGTATTCCGGAACTTGTCTTTTTTATTTCACCCCCTTACGGTGAATATAAAGGGGGGGTCTAGAATGTTGATAAAAAAAGGAAGCTATAAAAAGCTTCCGGTAATCTAATCAATCATCATTCAGGATATCCCACTTGTCATTATCCCTTACATAATCTTCAATATCTGAAACAGTATCCCAATCCCTTGCGAATACACTATCATCGTAAATATTGCTTATAGTTTTATCATCCAAATGGTCTAAATCAAGATTTATTTTAGGGTCAAACATATACATTTCTCCCTCCTACAATTAATTATCATTACTAAAGTGATAGTCATAAGCTTCGGTATAGTTAATTCCCAGAGCATTGCATGCGTCTTCAATATCACAATCATTTTCACGCATGAAATCACTTACTTCTCTGTCCAGAGTTGCATTAACTCCATCAAAAATTTCGAAAGACATCAATCCTTTACCTCCTTACATTTAATAAATTAATAATTAATAAATAATGATTATATATCATTGAAATACTTTTGAATTAATGCATTTTTATCTTGAGCAAATTTTTCGCCTCTAAACTCTAGTGAAAAACGATAGCCCGAAATATACTTGTCATCCGATTTCTCAATTATACCAATATTTATTAGATTCTTTATACTTTTGGATACGATGCTTTTGTCTAAAAATATCAGTTCCGAAATATTCTTTTGAGAAATTGCCTTATAATTTTCAACATCTAAAACACATAACAAATAAAGAATAATTTTATAATCTGCTTTACTTAGATCACTTCGAACAAAAAGTTGTTCAAAAAAATTTCTTTGGCTATGTATCACATTAAAATCTGTCAATGTTCTTTACCTCCTTGTTATATTCAACATTTATGACAATAATATAACAAAGTTGAAAATATGTCAACCAATTTATACGGAATTCTATTTGAAGAAGATTGTTGGTTGTCCACCAATCTCACTTTGGCAACGATAAATCTTAATTCTGTTGCCAGCCAGCTTTTCTTCTGAAATATTGGACACTTGATGAACCTTATAAACCTCTCCATTTACCCGGAATCGAATTGGCCGAGGTATACCATCCAAATCGAACCAAGCTATCATTTCTATTGGTTTCATAAGAACTTTCATTATTCTCCCCCTTTGAACATGAAAAGAACATTTGTTCTATTATATCCCGAACTGTTGGGGAATATCAATTGAAAAATCACATCAAGGCAAGCCTGAATGTATCATGCTCTAGTTTTTTTTATTAAGTTGCCTAACAATAACCGAGATTTCAAAATTATGTCCATCGTAGGGATTATAATGTTGGTAGAGAATTACAAAAGAAGACATCAGGAGGAGGTCTTATAAGTGTGTTTATTAAGGCAGTAAGTGCTTTGATTAAGTCAAGGTGTAAGGCTGATGTATTTGAAATCGTCGAGGAGGGAAAAGATTTTACACCCGAACCTATTATTTGGGAATTTTAGTTTTGTTACTTAAAACATAGTTAACAAATGGAACTTTATTTTGGGAGGAATATTCAGGAAACTGTTGAATTATAAAACCAAGAGGGGAGTATTCAAAGTTGGAAGAGTATAATCCAAAAGGGTATGTAATCCGGATATCCGAAGATGTTCTGATACAGATGTGTCTAAGCGGGTTGGAAGCATACAGCATCGCCCATAAAGGGGGAGAATATCGAAGAAGAGGGGTAGAAACTTTTGGCCTTCTTTGGGGACACGAGATTAAACTCCCTGATGAAAAAACATTGTATTGTGTAGAACTGTTATCCATTGATACATCTGCAGAAAGAAAAGATGTGTCATGTGATCCGGTGGATGCCACACTAGAATTAAAAAGGGATATATTGACATCGTTTTGGCCTCAATATGATTTCCTCGGAGATTTTCACACACATCCGCATGATACGAAAGATGAGGTTATAAATGATAAACTATACGAATTCAGTAAACAAGATATTAAATCGGTGGAAGGTCGCTCTGAGTTTTGGTTAAGTCATAATTATAGAGTCGGTTTGGTCTTGACAATTGCAAAGCTTGAAAGGAAGTCTGATAGAGAGCATAGGTGGATTGGGACAAACACTATTGAACTTACTTTAGGCAATTATAGATTATGGCTAAATGGCTATATCACATATCTTGATAATAGTACAAAGATTAGGTTATCCACACACGTGGATGATAATGTCATTTTGGATTGTCCAGCAATTCTCGGCATGGTCGGAGAATATACCGAGTTTGGTCGAGGTATTAGAAAGCGGATTACTCGACGACATCGGCCAGGTATAATCTAATTTTTCCTCTTCGTAAGAAATACTGTTAATCTTCGGGTCTCGTCAAGAACATACATTCCAGTGAGCATACGGCTTATCGTGATTGGCAGGTGTAGAAAAAGTTGACATTAAACGACCTTTTAAAGATGAGTGGGTTAGATATAGATAAAAAGACAAAGCTTGTAAGACATCAAGACAGTGGTTTTGATACAGACAGGCTCTATAGGGAAGGGCGATTGGAACATTATCAAAGCTGTCAGAGCAAGAATGTTTTTGGTGATTGTGATTATATCGTCACTTTTCTCGGGCATGATCGTACTCAAGCAAAGTTTATTGGTATATTTCAAGTAATTGCAGTATCCCAACCAAGGCAATTACCTGATCAGATTTATACCGACTTTTGGGAAGCAGGGTGGTACTTCTATGAACTAAGAAGAACAGATTTTCTTTCAGACCTAATTGAACGCCTTGTTATAGAATGGGGTGGTGCCACAAGAAGTTGGTATCAGTGGCTTAATGATAAGAAACCAAAGGAAGTAATAGAGATCCTCCCCAAAGGCTGCTATGACAGTTTTCCTGGCTTTGAGGATTTTGTGTTAGATTACAATAGCTTGAAGAAGATAGTTGAAAATCCTGATGCAAATCGGATGTGGCACATAATGCTTTCATCGGTTGCCGGTGTTTATCTAATTGTTGACACCGAGGATGGCAAACAATATGTTGGTTCTGCTTATGGAAATGAAGGGATTCTTGGCCGTTTTAAGGAATACGTAAGAAATGGGTACGGCGGTAATAAACTGTTAATGGCTTTGCCAATAGACAGATACAGCAAATTCCAGTTTACAATTCTAAGAACATTGTCTAAGACGTTGACTAATGCGGAAGTTATAGACTATGAAAATCTATATAAAGATAAACTCGGGAGCAGAGCGTTTGGACTAAACGCAAATTGAACTGCAATTGACATAGAAAAAAGTCGCCGGAGGTCATAAGATATTATGCCAAAACGCAAATGCCCTGCTTGCGGGTCAACAGATACTGTTAAGTTATTATACGGTATGCCGAATCAAGAGGCTTATGGGGATGAGCAGCGTAGGGGAATTGTGCTTGGCGGGTGCTGTATCTCTCCTAACAGTCCAAACCGAGCTTGTAAGAATTGCGGAAAACGGTTTGGTGGCAATAACTCTAAACTAAAAAATATGTGTTCCTTTGACTTTTATGTTGGCGGTTATTTCGGTACATCGTACCATGTTTACATAGACGGCAGACGTGAGAAGAAGTGGCTTAGATACGGACAAACATCCAATGGATATAATCTATTGGACTTGAAAAATGAAATCCCTTCCGAGTATTATGCTATGGAAGATGTCGTTCTAACTGAAAAAGAGTTGTCAAATGAGCAATGGTATAACTTGATTGATGAGATTGCCGCTTGTGAAGTTGAATACTGGAACAATAACTATTTTAATAGTACGATTTTAGACGGGACGCAGTGGCATATTGAAATTGGGCTTCCCGAAGGGCATAAAATTAATAAATCTGGAAGCAATGAATATCCACCCGCATGGAAGAAGTTTATAAAGGTTCTCAGGAAATATGTTGATGAACGTATTGGATGATAACCCAGAGTCTCAATTAATAACATGGAAGGCAATATGTTGGCTTGGTAAGGGGAGATTAAATTTATTGGAAAAACACAATAAGTTCATTATCATTAGTAAAAATGGTCATAAGATTTTGAGAGTTAAGTTTAAGGAAACTCATAAACGATACAATTCACATATGGGTGAGGTAGATATATTATTTGATGCAGCTAAAAACACATATTTTGATATCGCATGTTTACAAACAAAACAAGGCCGAATTTACTGTAATAGACATATTAACGCTGTATCATGGCACGGTTTCTATGACGAAAGTGAAGAGCGAATAAAGCTACCAGTTATTAATTTCAAGGATAATAAGAATAAAGTTTGGTGCCCTCGTCATTCGGGGGTAGTACAGAAGAAGAATGTTTTTCTATTTCCAATTTGTAGTTGTTATATCCCAGCTAATATGGAGCTATCATATATCCCGACAATTTCAAATAGAGAAGACAATTTTGTCGTAGAGGTAAATGAAGAATGTAACGTGAGAATTGACTTCTTTGTTTTGCCAAGAGGAGTTAATTATGACGATTTCGTTTCAAGAGTTAGCTTATCGGTATTCTATTTTATTGCAGATATAACGATTTTCGACAAAAGCCTAAATGGAGAACTCTTAGAATTACCAGTATCAAAAAAGGAAGATGTAAAGTTTCTCTCTGCAAAAATTGCTGATTGGCATACTTTAATTCGTGTCGTATATGCAGAAAAAACACGGGAACCAGAACTATGTGGTAAATACAGTTTATTGTTTCATGACCCCAATAGTTCTATTGATATGTTATTGAACAGATCAATTGGTTACCCCGACAAGAATGGAAAAGTTATTTTAGAGTCTATGAAATCTAGACATAACCTTGAGGTCAAAAGACTCGGATTATAAGAAATAGGATTTTTTGTAATAATTCAAGCACATGGGTTAGAATGGCTTTTTCTTATCAAGTTAGTTGTACAGAGAATTAAGAATGGGAGTGGTTTAGTGGAATTAGATTCGGACAATCGGCTCTACATCTTACGTATACCTCATACAAAAAAATTGCTCCGTTTAACTACTATGCTATAATAAAAACAATTAGGGGTTTCTTGGCAAGAAAATGATATATAATTTCGCAAATGGGGGTTATTATTTGATTCGGCAAAAAAATAAATTTCTTGAATTCTTTGCCGGAGTAGGCTTAGCCAAATTGGGATTAGGCCATAATTGGGAATGTATTTGGGCTAATGACATCAGCTCCAAAAAAGCAGAAATCTATCGAATGAACCATGAAGCAAGTCATTTTGTACTTGGAGATGTTGCTGACGTATCAAACATTCCGATAGATGCTGATATGGCATGGGCTTCTTTCCCTTGTCAAGACCTATCTCTAGCTGGTTGGCGAAGTGGAATGCTAGCACGTCGAAGTGGAGCATTTTGGCCTTTCTGGAACCATATGTTTTGTCTTTTACAGTTGGGTAATAGACCACCACTAATAGTTATTGAGAATGTGGTTGGGTTGATTCACAGCGGTGATTTTGAAGGTCTATGTGAATCTTTGCTTTCATTAGGAATGCAGTTTGGAGCATTGGTAATTGACGCATCACACTTTGTGCCTCAATCTCGCCAAAGAGTATTTCTTGTTGCTGTAGATCTAACTGTTCCTGTTGACAACTTTACAATTAACGGAGCTGCAAACTCAATTTGGTTCCCGGAAGCTTTATTAAAGGCAAAATCAAAGCTTCCAGCCCATCTTCAAGCTGTATGGAGATGGTGGAATGTACCAGTTCCAGAGAACAATTATATACCAAATATCACCGAAATTATCGAACGTGAACCAACCGGGGTATCATGGAATTCGGATGAAGAAACGCAACGATTGCTCTCGATGATGACGGATCGAAATCGTAATAAAGTTGAAGCTGCACGTTTAGCTGGTGGTGTTCAAGTCGGCTTTCTTTATAAACGTATTAGGCAAGGGGTACAGCGAGCTGAGGTTCGTTTTGACGGTATCGCGGGATGTCTACGGACACCTAGAGGAGGTTCAAGTAGACAAACTGTTGTCGTTGTTGAGAATGGGGTAATTCGTACACGTTTACTTTCACCTCGGGAGGCAGCAAGGCTAATGGGGGTCGAAGATACGTTTTGGTTACCAGATGCTTACAACCATGCCTATGAAGCTATGGGTGATGGTCTCGTTGTACCAGTCGTATCTTGGTTGTCACGTCAATTACTTGAACCATTACAGTCAGCATGTAATGCATTAGGAAGTCATGCTCGCGGAGGTAGTCAAATGATCGAGAGACAGGATGTTATTGCTTCGTATCGTTCTACGCAACGACTTGTAGAAAGGTGGAGAACAGGTTGAATACGACAAATTCTCATATGGAAGTGGCTTTAGAAGCACTCAGGTCTTGGTATGAGAGTCAAAAACCTAGCCCAGACCAGGAACCAAAACGTTATGTAGTTTGTGCTGGACTTGCTATTACTGAGCTAATAAAGGACACTTTTCCTCTGTCGTTAGGAGATTACATAACAGAGAAGAATCAAGTTCGTAAAACCGGGGGGCCAACTATAAAGGCTCTTTTGCTGAGATTTGGTGAAACACGCGAATATGCTCGGGAAGGTGGTAGGACAACAAGAGGAACCAGAACCTCTGCAGAAGAATTGGTCAGGCGATTGAATTCGCTTGAAGTTCTCTCTAGGCTTTCCAATTCTGAACGACAGGATGTTATGGAAAGTCTTCAACGATGGTTGGTTCAACGAGTAAGAGAATATTTTGAGCGGAGAAAAATTGAAGTTGAAATTTCTTTAGACCGATCTGGACAACAAATTGTTGCAGACATTCTAGATGCAGCAAATGAAAAAGGAGTTGCTGGAGCCGTTGCACAGCATATTATAGGAGCAAAACTTGCCTTGCGTTATCCCCATATGGAAATTGAAAACCATTCATATACAACTGCTGATATTCAGTTAGGTAGACCAGGAGATTTTGTTGTTGGGGATACGGTGTTTCATGTGACTGTGGCTCCTATGCCTGCAGTTGTCGAGAAATGTGACCAAAACTTGCGAAACAATTACAGAGCTATTTTGTTAGTAACTGATTCTAAAACTCAAGCAGCTAAACAAATGGCAGAAATGAGAGGGATATTGAATCGTATTGGTCTATATGCGATAGAAGCGTTTGTCGGACAAAACATAGAAGAAATGAACGAGTTTGGTAGGAATTCATTATCCCATTGCTGGCGTAACCTCTTAGAAAAGTACAATGAGCGAGTATTAGCAGTAGAAACGGATCGTTCCCTATTGATAGAAATTCCGGCAAATCTTCAATAGTGTTAAGTGCCATTTAAACAAAGCATGTATACAATCAAAATGAAGAAAGATGCCCTCCCACGTTGTAAGCGTAGGAGGGCGTTGTCATTAAACCGGACTATTTTGCTGGTTGATCAGTAGTAGCTGGTTCTTCTAAAGGTACAACAGCGTTAAATCTTACCATAGCAGTGACGACTTCTTTAAGGCTCTTTTTAATGACGAAGATGAGGACGAAGACGAAATGGAGCTATAATAAAGCAGGGCTTGCGGGGCTGTACCTAAACGGGTGCAGCTCTTTTTTTATCTGGAGGTGGTTACGTCTGGGGCATAGAAGCATATTCAAATCGGTAGATTGCGAAGGCATTCAGGAAATTGATAAAAGCGAGGTGGAAATAGCTTGATTTTCCCAATCATTATGATTATGGTGTGCGCTGCCCTGGGGGGCGGCGCTTTTCTTTTCATCAGGCTGTCGGACAAAAGGAAAAAACAGGTTGCGGCAGCGGACGGTCAGCAAAAGACAGCCAATGAGTTTGTCAACGTCAAGGACATCAAAGGCAAATATCTCTACACAAGAGACCAGCTTGTCCTCTGTTATCTGAAAATAAACCCCATCACCATCGACCTGTTCAGCAAGGGCGAAAAACAGCAACTGGTCAAGCAGCTTACAGCGAATATGTCCGGCATACAGCACCCCTTTAAATTTCTTGCCGTATCCCGCCCGGTGGACATTACGCCCCTAATCTCCGAGCTGTCGGCGGCGCTTGCCACCTCCGACCCCAAGCAAAAAGAACTTCTCAAACAGGAAATCCTGGAGATGACCACCTTTGCCCTGTCCGGCGAGGTGGTGGAGCGACAATTTTACATCGTTCTCTGGGAAAAAGCCGACGAGGGCGCAGAAAAGGAGTTGCTAGTGAAGGCAAAGGATTTTGCGGGAAACCTCGACGACTGCGGGATTGGCAGCGAAATCCTGGAACAGCAGAATATTGTACGGCTCTGCAACCTCATCAACAACCCCGCCTACATGCACTTGGAGGACACGGACTTTACGCCTTCCATTCCCATTTTAGGTGGAGGTGTGGTATTTTGATAGGAATCTCAAGAAAAAAGACCGAGTTTGTACCGGTTAATGAGGCCCTGTTAAACGTCATTTCTCCGATGGGGCTTGAAATCAGAAGAAACAGCCTGGTGATCGGTGAAAACACAGGAAAGATTTACGGCGTTGTTCGCTATCCGCAAAAGGTGGATACGGGCTGGCTGAGTAAAATCACCAACATACCGGGCACCCTTGTTTCCATCAGCATCCAGCCGGTGGACAACAGTGCTTTGATTTCAGCCATATCCAAGAGCATTATTCAAAACCGGGCTGCCGCCGACGGCGCAAAGGACCCCTTGACCCGACAGAGAAGCGAAAAAGCCGCAGAGGACGGGGAGCGGATTATGCTCCAGATCGACCAAAACGGCGAAACTGTGGCGTTGATGAGCCTTGTCATCATGCCAGTGGCCCATGACGAAAAAAGCTTTGTCAAGGGGTGCCGAAGGGTGGAGAGTGTCGTCAACGTGATGAAATGCAAGGTCAGAACCCTTGCCAACCTGCAAAAAGAGGGCTTGCAGACCATTTCCCCCACCTATCCCTCCAATCCGGTTGTGGAGAGCATTGTACAGAGGATTATCCCCATGAGCACCTTTGTGGGCGGCTTTCCGTTTGCGTCCAGCGGCTTTAATGACGGCACCGGGTACTATTTTGCAAAGGACAACAACGGCGGATTGATCATAGTAGACACCTGGAAGCGCGGCAATGATCGCACCAATTCCAATATGGTCATCATGGGTGTTGCCGGTGTGGGTAAGTCCACCGCCGTCAAGCATATTGCCCTGGCCGAATACATGAAAGGCACCAAGCTGATTTTCATCGACCCCGAATCGGAATACCGGGACCTGTGCCTGAATTTGAATGGCGACTGGATTAACGCGGGAGGCGGTGCCAACGGCAAAATCAATCCTCTGCAAATCCGGCCTGCACCCAGGGACAGCGAGGACGAACCGGACGAAAAGGGCGGCAAACTGTACAGGGACGAGGGCAACGGCATGTCGGACATGGCGCTCCACGTTAAGAATCTGGAGATCTTCTTCAATCTCTACCTGCCCAGCCTCACGGACATGCAGAAGGCCATCCTGAAACAGGGCGTCATCGAGCTTTATAACCAGTTCGGCATCTATTGGAAAACGGATATCACCACCCTGTCCAACACACAGTTTCCTACCTTCAGTGATCTGCATAAGCTGATTACCGAAAAAGCGGAGAAGGACAGCAACAATCCCGTCTATCGTGACCTGGCCTTGTTGCTCTATGATGTAGCCAACGGCAGCGACAGCTTTTTGTGGAACGGCCACACCGCCGTTGAAACCCATTCCCGCTGCATTTGTTTGGACACCCATTCCCTGCAAAACACCAGCGAAAACATCAAAAGGACGCAATACTTCAACCTGTTGACCTGGTGCTGGGAGCAGATGTCCAAAGACAGAAGCGAGCGGGTACTGCTCATTTGCGATGAAGCCTACCTGATGATCGACCCCCAGGTGCCGCAAAGCCTTGTGTTTTTGCGCAATGTGGAAAAACGGGCCAGAAAATATGAAGCAGGACTAATCATCATCTCCCACAGCGTCGTGGATTTTCTTTCCCCTGAAATCAAGATGTATGGGCAGGCCCTACTGGACATCCCCTGTATCAAAATCATTATGGGGACCGACGGAAAGAATTTGCAGGAAACAAAGGAACTTTACAATCTTACCGAAGCGGAGGAAGAATTGCTGGAAAGCAAGAAACGAGGCCACGCCTTATTTGTGATCGGCTCTAAGCGTCTGCACGTCAATTTTGAGATACCTGAATACAAGTTTGACTATATGGGTAAGGCTGGAGGAAGATAAAAAAAAGAAGCAGGCTGTCTAATCTCATGCAGCCTGCTTTTCTCATTTTGTCTTTAAGTCCTTAATAATAGCCAGAAGATGCTCCAACTGGCCATCGTTTAGCTTCTTTAACTCATCAATTAAGTCATTTAATTTTGTCGGAAAGCTTACTTCGTCATCAAAGAAATCCTTTGGAGGGACATTCAGATATTCGCAGATATAAAAAAATCCTGTCATGGACGGCAACGACTTTTTGTTCTCAATTTTATTGATATAGCTTTCGCTTTGACCTAAAGACAGGCTCATATCCCTTGCGGAAACCCCTTTTTGTGTGCGGAGCCTAGTTAATCTTTCGTAAAACAAATCCTCATACATTACAATTCACCACCTTGTATATATGATTATAGACAATACATCGGTTCATTATACGGAATTACAGCATATGTTTCTATTGACATAGGGAAACGTATTCCATATAATGTAAGAAAATATATGCTTTAATTCCTTATTACTATGAGAAAGGTGGTTGCATGAAATGACGATGCTTATTAAAGAAGCCAATATAAAGCCTGCCTGCTGCTTTGCGGGACCCCGCCCTCAAATCCTTCCCAATGGGTTTGACGAAGAAAACGCCGGTTGCCTGCGGTTGAAGCAGGTACTGAAGGAACAGGCGGTCCATTTGATTGAAGCTTTGGGAGTTACTCATTTCATCAGCGGTGTTGATTTAGGTGTCGGCCAGTTTGCCGCAGAAATCGTCCTTGACCTCAAAAGAGACTATCCCGAAATTACCCTGGAGTGCGTTATTTCCTGTGAGGATCAGGCGGTAAAATGGACGATAGCGCAGCGTGACAGGTACTTCTCTATTGTGGAACGATGCGATAAGGAAACCCTTTTACAACGTCATTACACTAAGGATTGCATCAAAAAGAAAAAGGAATACATGGTCAAGCAAAGTAATTATGTGCTTGCGGTATGGAACGGCAAATCCAGCGGCGCGGGCAACATCCTTTCTTTTGCCCGCACCCTGGGAAAGACTGTGATTCTGATTGACCCCAATACCTTTGAAGTGCGAACTGATTCTAATAAACACTAGCGACACAGCCCAATGAACCGTAAAGGCGCTCCTCAGGAGCGCCTTTTAAATGGAGGTGATTTGATTTTATGGCAATTGATCCGGCAACGGCAAAGCTTCTTGTACAGGCGGCCTTAAAGCTTGCATCTGATGAGGAAGCAAGAAAAAGGCTTCTGATTATTATTCTTACCCCCTTGCTGTGTGTAGTTCTCATCCTGACGGCCTTCGTTTATATCCTTACTCACCCGCTGGAATTTTTGGGTGAGTTTTTCGATAGCCGGGCCATTACCGAGGTAGAGCGGCTGCAAAACGACTACGGGATGTACCAATACCTTGCGGCAACGAATTATGAAAGCGGCGTAACATCCTATGAGGGCGTGATCTTTACCGATGGAGCCACGTCAGTGGTCTACTACAACCAAGGAGATGAACGATATAAAGACATGCCTTTCGGGACAGACAACATCGGTGGGTATGGCTGCGGTCCCACCGCAATGGCTATGGTAGTATCCAGCCTGACGGATAAAACGGTTGACCCGGTAGAAATGGCAAAATGGTCTTATGATAACGGGTATTGGGCTCCCGGCGGCGGTTCCTATCATTCCCTCATTCCGAGCGCAGCAAAAGCCTTCGGTTTGCAGGCGGAAGGCTGTCCGGCAAAAGAACCGCAAAAAATCGTTGATGCCCTGTCTTCCGGTAAGCTGGTGGTTGCCCTTATGAGCAAGGGGCATTTTACATCCAGCGGGCATTTCATCGTACTCAGGGGCGTGACCGCCGGGGGAAAAACCTTGGTGGCCGACCCAGCTAGCAAAAAACGCAGCGAACAGGCGTGGGATTTATCTATCATACTGAACGAAGCCCATAAAAGCGCCGGAGCGGGCGGCCCATTCTGGATTATATCACAATAAAAAGCCCTTTATTTTGAGTGAGCATTATAGAGCGGAGGTAGAACATGAATAACCGCAAAAAACTGATTGAACTGTTTATCTATGTACTGATTGTGGTGATCGGGATCATCCTGCTCCTTACTGCAAATCTCAAAGAGCGGGAAAACAAGCCCTATGACGGAGGTGTTAGCGTTGCTGCTGTATCTTTCAAGTAATGGGAAAAGCGGACTGACAGACTTTATGGAGGGGCAGGAGCTTGTGATAAAGAAGCTCATCGGCAGGTTTTCCTTGAAGCTTTTTGCCGCAAAGGACATGCGGAATTATATAGGCTGCAAGTATTTCCTTGTGGATGTTTCCTGTATAGAGGAACAGCTTGATGATTTCATCGTTGCCCTCCAATCCATGCAAATGATGCTGAATATGAGAATCATCCCCATCCTTTCGGATATGGCAAATGCAGATGCCTATATCGGCAGGCTGGTGGATATCGGCGTAACGGATATTGTGACCGCGGGCAGCATAGACGGTATCAGGGATGAGCTTGCCGAGTGTCTTTCGGAGGATGGTATGCAAAGGTATAAGCGACCACCGGAAAGCTTTAAGCAGGATACTGCCTTTGAAGAAGCCCCGAAGCCGAAAGAGATAGTCAAATACAAGTGGAACAGCCGAAATGTGAAGATTGCCATTGCCGGCACACAGAGGCGGAGCGGCGTTACAGTCACCGCCTTTAATCTGGCGGCCTGGCTCATTGCGCGGGGGGCTTCCGCCTGCTATGTGGAGACTAACACCAACCGGCATTTGAACTGGATCGTAAATATCTATGATGCGGAGAAAGACGGAGAAGCTTATCCCGTCGGCGGTGTTGACTGCTATTTTACCAATGAGCTGGATAAAGACTACAACTTTATCATTTACGACTGCGGGGAAATCAAAGAACCACCCACGATATTCAGAGAGGCGGACATCCGTCTGCTCTGCGGAAGCATCCTGCCCCATGAGGCAAAAGACTATCTGCAAGTGTTAAATGCTTGCAAGGATATGGACATCCATAAATTGGGTTTGTGTGTGCCGAAGCCTTTGCAGGAATTTTGCAGAGAATCGTTAAACAAGGATATTATGATAGCAGAATCCTCCCATGACCTGTTTGAGAACAATATTAACGGACATATCTATCTGCCGATGGTAAAGAGGTTCATTATAGATATATAGTTAGAGTGGGATAAGGGTGGAGGAAATAGAGGAGTAAAAATTTAGTTAATCTACAATTGTAACGGATGTTACATCATGATATATTCAATGTAACGAAAGTTACAAAGAGGTGGAAAGAATGGAAAAAGGAAAATGGCTGGTAATAAACTATAACCTACCTACAGAACCATCAAGATTAAGAGTGGCAACATGGAGAAGTCTTAAAAAACTCGGTGCTGTTAACATACAACAATCAATGTGGGTCTTACCCCATAATGATGATAATTACTCTGCATTACAGACAATTTCACAGGAGATTGAGGTCAAAAATGGTGAAGTCCTATTGATGCAATGTGAATTTTTAAATCTTGAGCATGAAGATAAAGTTATTGCCTATTTTAATAAAGCAAGAGATGAGGAGTACAAAGAATTTATAGATAAGTGTGAGGATTATTTCAAGGAAATTGAAAAGGAAATCGCAATAGAAAAGTTCACTTTTGCAGAAGTTGAAGAAGAAGAGGAAGAACTTGATAAGCTTTTATCGTGGTATGGCAAGATTGAGGCAAGGGATATATTTTATTCTTTGCAAGGAGATTGTGCAAAGGAAAAACTGGTACAGGTTAAAAAAGCTTTTGAAAACTATAGTGATATGGTTTATCAATATACAATTCTGAGGGGGGAATAGGTGGTGAGTGTTGAGAACGAGAAGCAAAAAAAGGTTTTAGGGCTTGAATGGAACATTTTTTTTGCAGGGATAACCAGCTTTCTAACCGATACAACAACAAAAATGATATATGCCATTATGCCGTTATTTTTAATGTCTATAGGGGCATCAAAGACAGAGGTTTCTCTTATCGAAGGAATAGCAGAGAGTACAGCTTCGGTTCTCAAGGCTTTATCAGGCTGTTGGAGTGATAAGATTGGAAGAAACAAACCTTTCATGGTAGTAGGCTATGCTATTACAGCAATTTTGTCTCCGTTGTTTTCAATAGTAACTTCGCCTTTGCAGGTTTTAATAATCCGATTTACCGAAAGGGTTGGAAAGGGAATAAGAACTGGACCAAGAGACAGCCTTATAGCCGGATCATCAAGCGAGTGCGAAAAAGGGAAATGTTTTGGCTTTCATAAAGCAATGGATAACAGTGGAGCCATAGTGGGACCGCTATTGGCCTTTGCTGTTCTGGCAGTTTTCCCGGGTGATTATCGTAAGGTATTCCAGCTTTCAGCAGTACCCGGTTTACTAGGGGTTCTTGCAATAGTTTTCTTTATCAGGGAGGCTAAGAAGATTAAAGCTGAACTTCCTGGGAAAATTGCATTTAAGGACTTTCCAATCAGATATTATATGTTCTTGATTATTGTTTTCATATTTACCCTGGGTAACTCAACCGATGCTCTACTGTTGGTAAAAGCTAATGACATCGGTATAAAAGCCTTGTTCATACCTCTTGTATACCTGATTTTCAACTCAGTATCCGTCATTTTTGCTGTTCCTGCCGGTATACTTTCCGATAGATTTGGTCGAGAAAGACTCATTATCTTCGGGTATTTACTTTATTCCATTATATACTTCGGTTTTGGAAGAACTAACGATAAAGCGGTAGTGATTTTGCTTTTTGCATTATATGGACTTTACAGTGCAGCAACGGATGGTGTGCAGAAAGCGTTGGTTTCGGATCTTATTGACAAGAACAAGAGAGGCACTGGACTAGGAATATACAATTCAATCATCGGGATCACGTTGCTTCCGGCAAGTGTTATAGCTGGTGTACTATACGACAAAGTTGACAGTAGAGCTCCTTTTTACTTCGGTTCAGCAATGGCGTTAACTGCTACAATATTAATGTTCGGATTTTACAGGAAAAGGATTAAAGTTCATTGAAAATAGAGAACTTTAATCCTTTTTTGTAGTTCGAAATAATAGCCACGCTTACCGATGACTTGATTCACTTTGAGCTTTTTGAATATTATCCTCTTCTAACTATTTCTTTGTACTTAAGGATGGAAAATTTAGCTACTTCATAAAACCAAAGACCAAGACGTTTAAGATATGACCACCACTTTTGGCGGTATATCCAAAGTATCCAGCCTACTATCAAAGCTATGAACACAGCGATGGCTAACACTAGCGTTGTATATTCTTTATATATAGAGCTAGCGAACAACTGTCCTGCTGCCAAATATCTATCGAAGATCTGATTGGGTGGTGATGGCAGTTGTACGATTTCCAAGTAATTTTCTCCATCAGTTATATGAGCGCGAATGTAATGGTAATAGCTATCCTTGGTCAGAAGTTCGGCTCCAGACCCTCCAGTAATGATGTACCTTACGTTGTCTTTAACGAAACTGAAAAAGCTGTGAATGTGAGACAAGAAAACAGTATCCACCTTATACTTAGTCATTAGACTTTCAAACCTTTTGGCTTCCTCCTTGTCATTAAAGGCATGGTCTATGTTGCTGGTACCACTTAGCTTATTCATTTCATTTTGCAAAAAGCTGGTTTTTTGCGTCTGACCTAATTCAGGATATGTATTTGGTGTGATGTTAGACCTGGGGTCGGTCGGAGGAATATGGGAAATAACAAAAATACGTTTTCCTTGAGCATGCTGCAAGTCAGTTTCAAGCCATTGATACTCTTCGTCCGGAATGGCTCTTTTTTCCTTCCACCCTCTTGAGCTATCCAAGAAAACATAGTGGTTGTTTAAATAATCAAAGGAATAGTAAGGAGGCCCAAAAAGCTGGGTATATATCTCCCGGCCATTCTCCCGGATATCATGATTCCCCAAGGTAGTATAAAGCGGAACTTGAAGTTTGGAAACAGTTTCATAAAAAAGCCTATACCGGTTAGGTTCTCCTCCGTAGACGAGATCGCCGTTATCAATGACAAAGGCAGGGTTAATTCCATTTACTTGGTTGATGATTTGAGTAAACGTACCATAGCCGTTTCTATTGTCTCCCAAAATCACTACTTCAGGATTCCCGCGAGTTCTCAGCGTAAAATTAATGGTCTTCACTTGGTTTACTTTTAAGTCAACAGTAAACGAAATAGTGTGCGGATCAATAACCTTTAGATTTTCTAGCCCGTCTCTAGTTTCAATTTTAGAAGGGCTAATGTTTTCCAATCTTAGCCTATATGATTTTTCCTTACCGCTTTTTATGGTTATTGTTGGTGTTGGGGAAAGGGATCTAAGTAGCAAGCTCTCCTCATTGCCATTTTCCTTTATTTCCCCCTTTATGAACCCACTCTGGATACTGACAACACTTCCGTTCCAGTTATAGGAAGAATTCGAATTATAGGGGTCAAAAGATAAAGGCAAAGGCACAAAGCCTTCTTGCACCTTGAAACTTTTGTAGCTTTGTAAGATAAATCCGCTTGTGACCAGTAATCCAATCACAAGTAAGATTAAAACCAATCCTTTTTTTCGCATGCATCTCACCTTTTAAACTTATTCCAGTTAGAGTATAGACAAATATGGGGAAGCTTAGCCTTGCCAGATGTTACGAGAAGAGCATTATGCAAACACAAATCCCTCCCGAGAGTGTTTTTCATTAGTAGATCTATACATTTTAATGACTCAGTTTGAATTCCTTATGGCGTATTTTCCATAATGGAATATCCGCAGACCCAGGTTCGTCAAAGGCTCAAATACAGGGTTAATAAGCCAAATAATTTTGGCACTGACAATACCTATTATAGTACTGGCTAATACATCGGTTGGCCAATGCACCCCTGTATAAACACGAGCAATTGCTACGAGAATAGCCAAAAGTGTAAAACTCCATCTTACCCAAAATGAAGCTTTTCTCCAGGACCCTGCAGCAAACCCAAAACTTCCTGATGTGTGGTCACTGGGAAATGAGGTATCTAGCGAATGGGGGATAAGCTGTGTAAATGTGTCTTTTGGAAGAGTAACAAAGGGGCGTGGCCGGAAGAATAACTGACTGATTAAAGCATTAAAGCCCAGTGCTAACACACCCGAAAATCCCGCCACAACCAGAGCGTGACGTTTCTCTGACTCTGATTTGGGTAAAGTAAACCAAGCTAATAAAAACAACACTACATATAGTTCTAAAGCATATTGGGCAAAGAAAGCCATAATTTTGTCTACAATCGGATGATGTCCAGCCCATTGATTGATGAGGTGGTAGCCGGAAAGGTCAAATAAATTCATATAATTTTTCCTCCATTTTAAGTACAAGTTCATATTTTACCTTACTCAATTAATAAGACGACCTAAAATAGCTAAAAGTTCGGGAGCAATAAATAAAAAGACGATAAGCCGGATTAAAAGTTGCGAACTTTTCTGAGGTTTGCCTCGTCTTATTGTTTAGAAGCAATCTTGAAAACACCTTGAGGAGGAAAATATTTTGGAACTCATCAAAACGATAGTCGACCTTTTTATGCATCTGGATAAGAACTTGGGATTGGTTATTCAAAACTATGGGGTATGGACTTACTTGATTCTCTTTTTAATTCTATTTGCTGAAACAGGTTTTGTGATTACCCCGTTTCTACCGGGAGATTCCTTGCTTTTTGTAGCTGGTGCCTTTGTAGCGAGCGGCTCTTTTGAGCTCAAAACTTTAATCATTCTCCTAACACTCGCTGCTGTGTTAGGAGATACTCTGAACTATCAAATTGGGCAATTGGTTGGCCCTAAAGTTTTTTCTAAAGAGGTTCGTTTTCTAAACAAGAATAACTTGGAGCGTACTAATCAATTCTATAAAAAGCATGGGGGAAAAACGATAATTATCGCCCGTTTCATTCCTATAATTCGGACCTTTGCACCATTTATTGCTGGTATTGGGGCCATGACGTATTGGCGGTTTCTTTTGTACAACGTAATCGGAGGATTAACATGGGTGTCTTCATTTGTCTTCGGTGGTTATTTCTTTGGAAATTTGCCGATTGTAAGGAATAACTTTACTCTAGTGATCTTTGCAATAATTTTTATCTCGATTATGCCAGGCATCATTAGCTATCTGCAAACAAAAAGACAGCCCAAGATAGGGTATATATAATTTGTGAATAGACTTTTTACTTACTGTTTTAAACTCTCCCGAAGTATATGGGGCGAGGGGATGGAAAAATGCTGTGACCGAGTTTGACATTAAACTTATAGAAAAAATAAGAGCGGGAGATGAACAATCCTTTACTGTTTTGGTCAAGTGCTATACTCCCTATGTCTACCGTACCGCCTTTGCCTTACTACAAGACCAGAGCGAGGCAGAGGATGTCTCTCAAGAGGTTTTCTTAAAAATATACCGTTCAATCGGGCAACTGAGTAACCCTCACGCCTTTCACTCCTGGCTCAATAAGATTATTACCCATACCTGCCTTGATCGTCTTAAGAAACAGCATCCGACACCAATAGCCGACTCGGAACTAGACATTGTATCGCAAGAGACAAGCCAACAATTGGATCAACATTTACTTATTCGAGATGCTTTACAGCGTCTCAGTAGCGAATATCGTGAAACATTGGTGCTCAGAGAGTGGCAGGGATACAGTTATGAAGAAATCGCCAATATTTTGGGGGTTCCAGTCGGGACAGTAAAATCAAGAATTCATACTGCTAGGTTGCAATTAAGGAAGATCCTCTCTGAAGGAGAACGGGAAAAGGAGTGATAAAGTTGGAATGCCAAGAATGCCTAGAACGGATGTCTGAATACATCGACGGAGAACTGTGCAATTTCGAGCATGCCGAAATTAAGGCTCATCTGATTTCCTGTCAGAATTGCCAGAACGTGGCGAGGGAGTTTCAGATGCTTCAAGAAAGGTTTCAGCGATCACTTGAAAACTCTCCAGTGCCGATTGACCTAGAACAACGTATTCTTATCGCCGTCGAGAAAGAGCAGCAAAAAGTTAGCAAGCAGAGTGTTTTTACACTCATTACTCTAGTTTTGTTGGGGAGTCCGCTTCTTCTCTTGTCACCATTCCTTCTTAGAATCGTTCATTTGTTTTATGCAACGGGTTATGCTTTTTGGCGGGTAAAAACGGTTCTCCTGATGCTATTGCCAACGACAACCAGTTGGGGAATTGGGGCTACATCGTTCTTTTTAAGTGTTTTCGGTATCTATATGATTCGAGCATTATTACGGGGAAGCCGTTTGAAAGAGGTGTCTTTATGAGATTCGTGTACAGATTTGGCTTAGGAATAATTATTATCTCCATATTACTATTCTCTTTACCCAACTATGCTTTAGCGGATGCGATTGTAACGCAGGTGGGGGGCAATCCCATTACTGTCCCCGAAGGTCATTCTGTTGAAACAGTTCTTAGTGTTGGGGCTGACGCCCGGATTGCCGGAAGTGTGACCGATGCCGTTCTTGTGATTAATGGCAATGTATATTTGGAACCAACAGCCCAAGTGGATTTGGTCATTGACCTGGGTGGACATGTTTACAATTCAGCGTTGAAAGGTGCCAAGACGGGAGTATTTGAAGTCAACTTTACGGAAAAACTAATAAATGAGACCTTGCTTGCTGGAGCTTTGCTATTTGGGATTTGGGTTCTGAGAGTAGTGGTTAGTCTTTTAGGCATAGTTTTCTTTACTGGGTTGGGTTACTTCATGAGAAACCGTTTAGGTTCATCTGAGAACTTACTCTCTACAGCTTTTATCCGTTTATTCGGGATAGGCACGGCTTTTGTAATGTTACTCGTTTCTTTTGCGGTGTTACTTACCCTTACGGTGTTTGGTATCCCGATTGCCGTTCTCATTCTCATCTTGGGTGTCATTGCAGCGGTTCTTGGGCTTGTTCCTGTTATGCAATTTGTTGGAAACAAGGTGTTGTCGCCAAGAATATTGGAGTACCCTGCTATTACCAGATGGTTAGCTCAATCAATATTATTTGTCGCCCTGGTTAGTCTTCCACTCATAGGTTTTGTTTTTCTCATTGCTATGGGCTTAACTGGCCTAGGGCTAGCTTTAACCATAGGTTGGAGACATGTTAAACGACGCAAAGCGTCTTAAACTCGGCATTAGCCTTTGATGAAGGAGTAACCCATGACTTCTCAGCTTCTAATCCACTATATTTCGCAATATGGTTATGCGGGATTATTCGTTATTTTAGGGACTTCCATTTTAGGACTTCCTATTCCCGATGAATTTCTTATGACCTTTGTCGGTTTCTTAACTTATTCCGGTCAGCTTAACCTTTTTCTTGCCATTATTTCAGCGGCAACGGGTAGTGCTACGGGGATTACTATTGCCTACATTTTGGGAAAATTCTTTCAGCAGAAAGTCTTGGGACATCTGAAGAAACATGCAGGAGGCCAACGATTGGAAAAAGTGCTAAGTTGGTATCAACTGCATGGCGGGAAACTCCTGACTATAGGTTACTTTATTCCTGGTGTCCGCCATCTTTCCGGGTATATCGCTGGACTCAGTCAATTAAAATATCGCAATTTCGCCTTCTTTGCTTATCTCGGAGCAATCTTGTGGACAACCCTCTTTATAACTCTTGGTCGGCTCCTCGGTAGTCGTTGGGAAACTTTTTTACCAATTATACATCGCTATGCTCTGTTGCTAGGAACCACGGCTGTAGTTATTTTTATAGTCTTCTACTATTTATACAAGAAGCACGAGCATTTAATGGCTTGGCTACGAGAACAACTATCTCTACTGCCTAGTCGTTATTTATCCCTAGGTAAGCAGCGCTTTTTTGTTACGGTTGGAGGTCTCATTTTTATTACGCTTTTTATCATACTAATGGGTCTAATTCAGGATTTTGTTTTCCATGAGGTAGGCGAGTTCGATAACCTCGTTGTTTCCTGGTTGGACATAACGTCTACCCCCTTGGTTGTTGGCTTAATGCGAGGGATTAATGCACTTGGTACTCATCTCTCAATAATGCTTTGGTTTGTGCTAGGAGTGGTTGTCCTGCGAGTTACAACTAAGAAATGGTCACATGTGATTCCTTTGGCCTTAGCATGGGGAGGGGGTACAGTTATTGATCATCTGTTTCGGTTTTTCTTCCGTGGCGAAAATATCAACATCTTTGAAAATCTTACGCCGTTTCAAGCTCCAAGTTCAGGATTTCTGCTTGCCGCCATTTCTTTTTACGCCGTAACAGGATATATAATCGGGCGAAACAAATCGCGGCTTTCCCCAGTTATTATTCTTATTTGCGGAATTGTCCTCATAGTTCTTTTAGCTCTTAGCCCGATTTACCTCCGTATCCATACTCCTAGTGCTATGGTTACAAGTTTAACCGTGAGTGGATTATGGGCTATAGTGTGCGTATTTGTTTATGAATTTAGAGTTTATAAGACCGAATGATAGGGTTTATCCGAAAACTTTCTACTTTTACACTGTAACGTTTATTAATTCATCAGTATTAATTGCAAAAGCAAAAAGTGAACCAAAGAAGGAATACTGTCTTTGTCATATTCCAGACCGTAGGTCCTACTTTCAGCGTGATATAAGAAACATAACTATTTGGAAAAGGTTGTGGAAAAAATGGGGGACTGTTGTGCTATTCAAATCGAACCAATCAAATTTGACTTTGAGTTTAGTTGCCCGGAGTGCGGCGATAAGGGCAGACTGATGAAAATAATTACTTTGAATAGCCTGTTAGTGCCAAGTGCATTTGCTAAACTGGAACCTTCAGCTTCTTATAAAATGTGTACAAACAAAGCCTGTTCCGTAGTTTATTTTAGCGATAATCAAGACGTATTTGAAACGAAGGACATAAAAGTCGAAGTGTACATAAAAAGCGAAGACGAAGACTGCCCCGTCTGTTACTGTTTCGGATGGACTAAGAAAAGAGTGCTACAAGAATTAGAGGAAACGGGTAGAACTACCGTCTTAGAGGAGATAATCGTACATACAAAGGCCGGTCTTTGTGGCTGTGAGGTAAATAACCCAGAGGGTTCTTGTTGCATTGGTAACGTAAAACACCTCTTGGAGTCAATTACTAAGGAGAGCTAATTCGTGTTTAGCACAATTATACTATTTATCTCGCTGGTTTAGCCGAAATAGGGGATGGCTACTTAGTGTGGTTAGGAAAGCAAAGCCTTTTTGGTACGGATTCTTGGAGGACTAATCCTCATTCTTTATGGTGTCAAGTTTAATGCAGTCTATGGAGGAGTTTTCATTTTTCTTGTAGTCTTATGGGGATGGATATTGATAAGAAAATTCCCGATACATACGATTGGATAGGAGCTGCCGTATGCATAACTTTATCGTCAGGGATTGGAGCATATCGACGAGGGTTAATTTCATGCGGAAAATACCAAAAGATAGGGGGCGTAACAAAACTTAAAGTTTTTCAAATCTGGCGGTGCGCTATCCCAAAAAAGAGAGTCTTTCACACACGAAAGTGGTGAAAGACTCTCTTGATTATATAAGATTTATAAGTGGGGATATGCCGAATTCACAATTGCGTTTTGTTAGAGCAACTATCGTGTTAATGTATACTACTCTTCAACTAGGGATTCCAGTCCGATACTCATGAGTTGGAAAAACGGTTCCGTTGATTTAGCCCTGATAGTTTCGGCTAGCGTCGGAATCCATTGCTGAAGGTGTTCACTTATGAATTCACTTTGCCAAACCATAATTTCCTGAATAGCTTCTTCGACACCGTCTTGCTGAACAAGCTCAAATATCTTTTGTGAGAGAAACTGCATAAACTCTAACTCTGTAGCAATATGATCATCAGGAATGGAATACAAAGATTTTACGACCAAACCCGCTCGAAGATAGTGTTGCCGGACATTCACAGTTGTTTCTTGCATGAGCAGACCACTTCCACAGTAAACCGACTCATAAAGATTAACAAGGACATGCCCCGGAGCAAAAAATAATCGTTCATACTCCTGCGATAAAGTATTGAGGTAATTATCAAGACCAGACTTCTGAATGTTCTCCGAAAATTGCTGATGGAGCGGAGAGCACGTTTCATCCCAACTGGCCACAAGCTCAAGGGCTGATTTTAGCCACTCGTTGCTCGGCTTTTCTCTAAAGAAAGTAGAAAAAAAACTATAGAAATAAGTTTGAGCTTTCAAATTCTGGATTGACAAATCCATACACTAGTCCTCCTTTGAGCTAAGTTGAAGCAATATACAACATCTAAAATAGCCTAGGGGCTGACTGATCAGCCCCTTTTCGTTTGGAAATTAAAGCTTTTTAATCTTAACGACCATATCCGCATAAGTGGGCATTCCCATCAGCGGGCTTAGGCTATCTGGGTCGACTAACATGTTATGGCTGGGTGTGTAATCCTTTTGCTTATAGGTTCCACCGAGTCCAGGACTGAAACGTCCACCCGTACCGAAGCCCATTTTCACAACTCCAGGACGAATTCCTTCACTGACGAAAACCTTGCTTTTAACAGATCGTTTTAAGGGATTCTCAATTTCAATCATATCCCCACTTTTTAGGCCCAGCTTCGCTGCATCTTGTGAATGCATGAGCGTGGTTCCGACACACCAGGTATTGGCTTTAAATTTTTTGGCTTTAAGCTCAAATCCTTCTTTTTTCTCAGGGTTTGCATCTAGAATCTCATGCTCAAAAGCATTGTTAAGCGGCATATAAATACCTTCGCAGGGAGTTTGGGCTAACCATGGGATCATTTGGGTTCCACTCATCGTTTGATGCACACGGCCCACAATGATTTGAAAAGGATACTCTTCGGCATACTTTTTATATTTCGGGTTCGTATGGGGGTTCCAAGTGGTTTCAAACCAATAGAAGGTTGATGGCAGACGATCCCAACCAATCTCCTTCATTCCTCTAGGAAGATCCAATCCCTCCTGGATCTTTTTATCAATAGCAGAGTACAAATTAAACTTAAACTCAATGAGCTTGGTTTTCGTATTTGGGAAGGCTTTGTTAGCTACATATTCCATACTCGTTGCGTCAAACTTACGATAGCGGTACCAGCTCATCGGCCAAACAGCGACACCCTTGTTTTTCCTTAGCCACTCGACAGTAACCGCTTCGCCTTTAATTTCTTTCTTTTCATTGTCAATTGTTACTCGACCATCCTCTAGCGAATCGGGAGTTCCGATCAGCTTGTAGCCTTCTGGAAGCTTTGGATAAGGAAGCGGTTGTCCGACATTATACTTGCCCGGAGAGGGTTTTAGCATTTCATTGACAAAGTCCTCTTGACTCTTGTATTTCTCCCAGAAGTCTTTGGGTTGAATATCCTTGTCTCCAAGCTCATAGAGCTTTTTGGCTATTAAATTCATAATTTCTGTAGGGGGTTTAGACTCGTGAAGTGGCTTAATCACTTCATCCCTTAAATAAATCATAGGATGGGGCGGATAGATGTCACTTAGGCTCATTCGTTCAGCGTAACTAGCCTCAGGTAGAATGACATCCGCATAAAGAGCACTTTCAAGATAGATGGTATCAATAGTCACCATGAGCTCGACCTTGTATTCGCCAGAAGACTCTTTTGCGGTCAGTGCTTCTTGCCAACGATAAGGTGCGCTTCCTGTAACAACCGCATTTCCCGTACGCTGAAGAAACGCTTTGATTGGATATTTATGGCCTTTGAACGCTCCGTATTTTAACGAAACTCCTTCCATGAAAAGCTTTGGAAAGTCCCCAACGACATCATCCCAAGCAACAGGCCAGTCGCCAAAAAGATCCATGTGGAGCTGTTCAACATCGCCCTCCACCTCGACACCATTCACTGTACGCTTAATTTTCTTCTTCTTAAAGTCTTTACCTGTTGCACTTCCGCCCTTATCGGATTTGGTGATTTCAGTATCGACAACGCCTCCAGGCACATCGAAATTTCCAGTAATCACATTAAGCGTAGTCATCAAGATTGAGGCCACATAGCCGTTGTAATGATGTCCCGGACTTTGCATACCGCAAACGAGTGCAGCCGGTTTCGTACTGCCAAACATATGGCTAAGCTCAATAATTTGCTCCTTCTCAATACCTGTTCGTACCGCAGTCCATTCGAGGCTGAAATAAGGCAGGTTTGTCATCGGATCAATTTTTGTCCACCAAGATTTAAAGGCTTCTAAATACTCGTCCCAACCCTCGCTGTACTTTTTGAAGTCCCAGTCAATGTAACGGCGGTCAATACTATTAGGGTTATCGTTTTCCACTATATAACGTAACATCCCAGCAAAAAGCTCACCATCTGTTCCCGGACGAATGGGCAACCACAGATCCGCTTGAGATCCGGTATTGGTTAAAGCCGGATCAACCACAACGATTTTACACCCATTGTCGACTTTTGCAGCGAGTGTTCCCCGACTTTCATAGTTAATCCGGGTCGCCACAAATGGGTTCCACCCTACATAGATTATCAACTTATTTTTGTAAGTCATATCCTTTTTTAGGCTTCCGTCAGGCTGACGAACAAAAACGGGACGCATGACATCTGGCTCAACTCGTTTTCCTCCAAACATCAGCTTGGGTCCGTGGCGGCGTGGAGTATCACAGATGGCACCATGTTCCACAACATTGGGTGTTCCAAAGGCAAAGAATAGACGCCAATACTGGTCTCGGTCTGTTACATCCCCGGCATCCATAATGACACTTTCCGGACCATACTCTTTTTTAATCTTGGTTAATTTTTTACCAATATAGTCAATAGCCTCATCCCAAGTGGCTTTGCGGAACTTACCTTCGCCTCTAGCTCCTTCACGAATCATTGGGTACTTGATGCGATCAGGAGAGTAGACCAGTTGAATTCCAGAAGCACCCTTAGCACAACAAGTGCCGTCATTGAACGGTACCGCCTTATTACCATATATCTTGGTTAGACGGCCATCCTTTACCCACATTTCAAGGCCACATTCACTCGGACACATTACGTCCGCAGTATATTTAATGTCTATACCTTGGTTTTTTAGACTTTCTAGTTCATCTGCCTTGACGGGGCGTAGTTGGAAGAGCCCAGCCGTACCTAAAGTCGCTGCCGCTGCTCCTGCACCGGTCCATTTCAAGAACGAACGTCTGTTCATCATACCCTTAAACCTCCTTCATTTAGTTCCACAAGGCTGCTGCTTGGATTCCAACTCCCACAATGCTAAAGCGAAGCAAGAGTCCTCCAAGTATTACGAGTAAAGCACTAATCATTAAAACTGGTTTTTTGTTGAGTGAGGGTTTATTTAAGAGGACTAATGGAACCAGAATTCCGAGGAAAATATCTCCAATCAAATACATAGGATCTTTCCATAAAAGTTCTAACGCTTTTTGTCCTTGCAAGCTCGTAGCACCGAGTGTAATCCACTGAGAGATCGCAAAGAAAATTTCTAAGGCTAAGGCACCTTGGATAATTCTCACTAAAGTCCGAACGGTCTTCTCTTCAGGCTTCTTGTTCAAATACACGATAAGAACGAGCGCTGCGCCGGTGACAATAGCCGAAGTCAGGAAATATCCGGGTAATAGAGCACTGTTCCACAAAACCTTTCCTTTAACGACTCCAAGCAGGAAAGCCGTGTATAGATCAGCAAGTAAAGCTAAGCTTAACGTTAGGATAGACAACCCACGCAACCCCAGCCCAGAAGTACTTTGGCTGGTGCTCGCACTCTCTTGAACACCTTTGAGAACTGGAATTGAGATTCCTTGACTCAATCCCAAACGGGCAATATACCACAGCAGACAGAGCGGATAAAGGATGATAAGCCAAGTCCCCCAAGAAATTACAGACGTAGGATTAAAATTAACCAGGAGATGCCAAAACCTTAAAGGTTGATGCAAGTCAGCTAACAATAAAATAGGTACAGGGATAAAGGCTAATAAACTTGTGAGAGCAGCAGGAAAGGCAAGACTTTTAAACCGTTCTGATCGGAAAACTGTGTAAAGTACTGATATGCACAAAGCTCCGACACTTAACCCCTTGAAGAATATATACAAAGGAACCAGATAATTCCACGGACTAGCATTCACAACTACATAAACATCTTGTGTGTTCACCCTTATTTACCCCCTTTATTAGGCAGTTTGTTAATCTCTGCGTCAACATAGAAGACATTCGGGTTCGTACCTAAGTCTGGACGGAGGGTTTGTACCCCATTTTTAGTAATATACTGAGAGATTTCACTCAGGGGATCATTGAAATCTCCGAATATTCGCGCCTTTCCCATACAGTTATGAACACAGGCCGGTTCTAATCCCATTGAAACTCGGTGTACACAAAACGTACATTTATCGGCAACTTTTAACCCCTCATGCAAATAACGGGCGGAATAAGGGCAGGCCACTATACAGTATCCGCAACCAATACATCTTTTCTGATCCACCAGCACAACTCCATCGTCATTGATGTAGCTGGCTTTAACTGGACAGACTGTTACACAAGGCGCATTCTCACAATGGTTACATAGTTTTGGAATAAAATTGCGTTTGACTCTCGGAAAAACTCCACGTTCCTTCATGTCAACCCAAGCCCGGAATCCATCAAAAGGGACTCCGTTTTCCATTTTGCAGCTTATGGTACAAGACATGCAGCCAACGCACTTCCGTGTGTCAATGACCATACCATAGCGCTTTTTCTCTGTTGGCATCTTGGCCTCTCCTCCTTAAGAAAATACTTTTTTTCACATTAAGTATATGAAAAAAGAATCCCCTCGTATATCAAGGAGATTCCTAGTCTTCTTCCTTCAAATCCCTAGTGTTGTAGCTAGGGATTTTCCTAGTTTAATCTAGACCAGACCCTGTTTAATAGCATAAGCTACCAACTCCGATTTATTCTTAAGTCCTAGCTTTTGGGTTAAACGAGCACGATGAAATTCGACAGTTTTGGGGCTGATATTTAACAGCTCAGCGATTGCCTTCATCGTTTTCCCCTGAGCTGTTAAAATGAGGACTTCCGTTTCACGATCAGTCAACGATTCTTCCCCTTTTTCTCCTGCCTGCCAGGCCTCCATTAACACTTGGGTAACGGTTGCATCTAGATATTTGCGTCCGCTATGAACCGCTCTAATAGCGGCGACTAATTCGTCGGTTGCAGCGCTCTTCAGGAGATATCCAGCAACACCTACCTTGGTGGCCCGAAGGATATATTCCCGGTTTTCATGCTGAGTCAGCATTAAGAGTTTAGCGTTGGGCAGTCGATCTAGTACACTACGGGCCACAGAAATGCCATCAAGGCCAGGCATGGAAATATCAAGGACGACTACATCTGGTTTAGATTTAAATATTAATTCTAAGGCTAGATGCCCATCACTAGCCTCTCCTACGACCAGCATATCCGATTCCATTTGTAATAACATGGTTACTCCTGCCCTAAAGAGGGTATGATCATCCACCAGCATAACCTTAATTTTTTCCATAGCTGTTATCCTCCTTTTTCAGCGGAATTACCGCTTCGACGGTAGTGCCGTGCTTAACTTCAGAATAAATTTCCACACGTCCACCGATTAAGGCTGCCCTCTCCATCATGCCCATTAATCCTAAAGGTTTCTTTCCTTGCTCTAATTCAAACATATTTTCATCCCAAATGAACCCTTTTCCATTATCTTGAATTTTTAGAATAGCTTTAGTCTCTTCAACCTTAAATTCTATAAAAAGGTGAGTTGCTTGAGAATATTTTGCGGCGTTGGTAATCGCCTCTTGCCCAATACGATACAAGGTCGTTTCCAATTGGGGATCGATTCTTTCCTTAGACCAGTTTCCTTGAACGTCGACTTCAGGCGGTTCCTTCCAATCCCGACTTTCAGCGAGCCATCTTAAGGCTGGAACAAGCCCTAAATCATCCAACAAGGTAGGACGTAAATGAAAGACGATGTTATGAAGCTCTCTCATAATTCGTACCGCTTCATCCTTGGATTCCTCTAATAAGGCTTCTGCTTTGCGGGTGTCTTTGTGAATCCAACCCATTGAGACTTTTAAACGCATTGCTAAAGCAGCGAGGGACTGGCTTGTTTCGTCATGTAACTCTCTGGCAATCCGTTTACGTTCATCCTCTTGCGCCACAATGACTTTTTCTAACAATTGGCTCACTTTGGCTTCCCGAGCTTTGAGTTCTTTCCAAAGGTTTACATTCTCAATCATCGTTCCAAGCTGACCGCCAATCGTTTGCAAGGTTACCAAATCAGGGGAAATGAGTTCTTTGTTACTTAGAAGGTATATTGCACCTAAAATACGAGCATTGACAAAAATTGGGACCCCTGTAACCTGATAAGTTCGCCCGTCCTTATGTAAGGAACTTTTTGACAAGCATTGTCCTTGCTCGATCATTGAAAGGTCACATTCACAGAATTCACATTCCGAACAAGGGATCGTATGTTCAGCAATCCCAAGGGTAATTATGCTATTAATCTCCGTGGTCTCTCTAGAACGCAGTTGAACCCATCCTCCACTTAAAGCAAGGTTTTCTACAATCTGAACTAGTGCGTCCTGGAGTACTGTGTTTATTTCTTGCCCAAGTCGAATCGTTTCCGCGACCCCGTTTAATACCGAAAGTTCTCGATTTTTAATTCGTTGTTCTTCCTCTGCAACCCTGATTTTCGACATACTCTCTTCTAGTGCTGTAAGCATCCGATTGAAACTTTGAGCTAATTCTCCGACTTCATCCTTCGTAGTAATGGTTACTCGGTGATCCAGTTGACCCTCCGTAATTTTTCGTGTCAAAGTCGTAAGTTTTTCAATCGGAGAAGAGAGATATTTACCTAAAGCGCCTGCAGCTAAGCTGCCTAAAATTACCCCAACTAGAGTTAGGGTGAAAATCGTTTCAAAGACACGTTTCAAGGTTGCCTGTATATAGTCCTCTTTATACCCAATATGCAGTTCACTCTCTAATCCATCGAGTAGTAATACTCCAACATCTTCGACTCTTCCGTCGTTAGAGGAAAAAGATTTTAAAGCTTGGGATTGTTTGGGAGTAAGGCGGTTGAGTTCTACAAGTTCGGATGAGATATTTCCCTTAAACGTATGTAATATACTGCCATCCGGTAAGATGAGAAAGGCATACACCAACTGCCGATCTTCCTTTAATCCCTCAAGATTTCTTTGGACTGTTAAATAATTTCCGGTCAAAGCTGGGTTCGCGAGGTTACTGGCAACCACTTTAGCCAAGGAGATTTCCTTGTCCTGCACAGACTCGCGTAAGGCATTTCCTACAAAATGACTGATGAGGGGTACTGTCAATAAACCCATCACAGCAATGATGGCGACGGTAACTATAGATATCTTATTGCCAAGTTTCATTCTGTCCCTCCGTTGAATAAGCCGAGACGAACAGCCCAAATCCTTGCTTTTTCGAAATCTTTATCATCAGTTGAAACAAAGCCTAGTGGCATTTCAGTTTGATCCCAATGGTATAGCATACCCTTATCGTTACCTTCGGGGGTAAACTTTAACAGGGCTTCCTGGACCTTTTTTACTACATCCGTTGGAAGAGAAGGGGAGACTGAAATGGTGCTGCTGGGAAATTCCTTAGACTCAGCCAAGATTCGAACCAGTCCTTTATTTGCCAACTCTCGTCCCAAGGTATCTTGTATTCCTCCTGCGGCGTATCTTCCACTAATAACCGCGTTTGCAGTGTCGAAATGTGAACCGGCAAACGTATATCCTGTAAGATCTGTTAATTTAACCCCTGCCTCGGTAAGCATGATCAGCGGAATGAGATAACCTTGTGTAGAGGTATCTGAACCAAAGGTAAACGTTTTGCCCCGTAAGTCGCTTAGGGATCGTAGGTTGCTATTGGTCGAAGTAATAATTAGAGCCCGATATTCCGCTTTACCTTGTTCTGTTATGCCTCGAACAACGGGACGAACTCCATACTTTTGATGAGCTTTTAAGTAACTAAGCGTACCTATAGCCGCAATGTCCACCCGTCCTGTGCCCAGTTCCTCAATTAGATTTTGATTTTGGGCCATTGGTCGAAGTTTGAAATTATAACCTGTCGTTCTTTCTAGGTACTCCAGGAAAGGAGCATACATTTTCACATCCTCTGCTGGGTCCATCCTACGATCAAAGCTAAACGTATATACGGATGAAGTCACATCCCTCTTGGCTACAACCGGGTTTTGATCTTCCTGTGTAAGAGAAATGACGTTCTCTTTTGTTAAATTTGAACATCCCATCGTAGGCAAAAGTAAAAGAATCGTACTCAAGACTAATAATCGTACCTTTGACACGTTTATCCTCTCCTAGTCCATTAATCTGAGCCTCATTATCATCTAGTTTATCGTTTTTACGATCATTTGCAATCTTTGCCGGACGTACTATAACAATAGTCCTTCAAACGAAGGTGGGGAACAAACCTTTGTTTATAAATATTGACAAAAAAGTAAAGAAAGCATTATGTTTATTATATTATCAAATAGTAATAAACTATTGAGAGTGGTGCTTTGTCTAAAAATTGGTACTATCAATCATCTTAAGCATATTAACGCAAAAGCTCATGTGATGAGTCTTTGAAATCATATTACTAGAAAATTATCTCGAAATTGAACTACTTAAAAAGTTCTTTCAGGATGAAGCTAAAACAGGTAGTTAGGTCCCGGCATACTAATGATATTGAGCAGTTTTATTACTTGTCGGTTGTGGTGCAAGCAAACCAAACCAGTCTGGTCAGGTTTCGGCAAAGACACCTAATATTCCACATAAAGTTTCACAGAATATGAATTGTTTGCTGTGTCACAAAATGGGAGAAAATGGTGCGAGGGTAACACCACATCCAGGTAGGCCTAACTGTATTAGCTGTTATCAGCCTATTAATTGATAGTCAAAAAAGGATCCCAGCCAAATTCTCCGCATAAAAGACAAGACTTATTGAAATAAGTCTTATTCTAGCCCAAAGCTATTCAAGTATATGTTCTTGCTTTTCGTCTTTTGAAAACATATCAATAATCGTTCATATATGTTGACATTCACAGCAAATTGGACATATAATAAAACATAACATATGAACAAATATTCAAGTATTCATATGACTACATCAGAAAAGAGGTATTAGTATGGTTGATAAAAGGCATGAAGTTGACAGATGCAATTGCAACGTAATACACGAGGAAATTGTAAATCAGGTCAAAGCCAAAATGCCCTTGGAAGAAAACTTGTATGACCTTGCAGAACTATTTAAAGTCTTTGGCGATTCAACAAGAATTAAAATACTTTGGGCTTTGGATGAAGCTGAAATGTGTGTCTGTGACATTGCTGTCTTATTAAATATGACCCAATCGGCAATATCCCATCAGTTAAGAGTATTGAAGCAGGCAAGACTGGTGAAATATCGAAAAGACGGAAAAATTGTATTTTATTCATTGGAAGATGATCATATAAAGCAAATATTCGACCAAGGATTAATCCATATTAATGAATAGTGAATTATGAAAGAATATCCAGAGAAGCAGAAGGAGGGGGATCATCGTGAGTTCATTGCCTAAGAAGGAGCTTATATTAGAGGGACTGGATTGTGCAAACTGTGCCTCTAAAATTGAGGATCAAGTCAGAAAGGTGGGAGGTGTTTCTGACGCTTCCTTGAATTTTGTAACCAAGGTTCTTACAATTAACATTGGTAGTAATGGAAATCAAGAGGATGTGCTAAATCAAGCTAACCAAATAATCATGAAACTCGAACCAGATATTATCATTAAAGACAAAGCGCTTTCGCGAAAAGAAAAGAAGGTATTGTTATTAATTGGGTTGGACTGCGCAAACTGTGCCAATAAAATTGAAACAGAGGTCAAAAACCTTAAAGGTGTAAGCTCTGCTACTGTAGACTTTGTTTCCAGAAAATTAACCCTTGAAGTGAATAGCAAGCGCGATCTGCAAAGGGTCGTCGAGCAAGCATCAAAAATTGCAGTGAAGATAGAGTCAGGTATCAAAGTGGTTGAAAGTGAGGATAAGAAAGAGGAAAGTAAAGAAGCTGAAGGTATAAACAAGTCAAAAGTTATTCGTTTAGGTATTGGTGCAGTTCTCTTTTTTGTCGCCATCTTAGGCAAGTTTTCGTTTTGGACTGAATTTGGAATATTCCTAGTAAGCTATGTATTAGTTGGTGGGGAAGTTGTTTTAAAAGCAGTTAGAAATATTTTAAAGGGCCAGGTGTTTGATGAAAACTTTTTGATGAGTGTTGCCACTATAGGTGCTTTTGCTATAAAGCAATTTCCCGAAGGTGTGGCAGTCATGCTTTTCTATCAGGTTGGCGAGTTATTCCAAAATATGGCCGTAAACCGTTCGAGAAAGTCAATAAGTGCTCTGATGGACATTCGTCCCGACTATGCCAATCTAAAGGTTGGTGAGGATATTAAGAGGGTATCTCCTGAAGAAATAAGTGTTGGAGATATTATCATTATAAAACCAGGAGAGAAGGTCCCCCTTGACGGCAAGGTGATTGAGGGTATGTCTATGCTTGATACGTCCGCCATAACCGGGGAGTCAGTGCCCAGAGAAGTTGAACCAGGAAACGAAATTCTGTCAGGAACAATCAATAAGAATGGACTATTAACAGTTGAGGTAACGAAAGAGTTTGGAGATTCCACAGTATCCAAAATCCTCGACTTGGTACAAAATGCTAATAGTAAGAAAGCTCCAACTGAACAGTTCATCACTAAATTTTCAAGATACTATACACCAGTTGTGGTATTTGTTGCATTAGCAATGGCGGTTATTCCACCTTTGGTTGTTTCAGGTGCTACATTCTCAGATTGGATATATAGGGCTTTGGTTTTTCTGGTTGTGTCTTGCCCCTGTGCTTTAGTAATATCGATTCCCTTGGGTTTCTTCGGTGGTATTGGCGGAGCTGCTAAAAGTGGCATCCTGGTTAAGGGTAGCAACTTTCTTGAAGCCTTAAATAACGTGGACACGATTGTTTTTGATAAGACAGGCACCCTTACCAAAGGCGTTTTTAAGGTTACAAAAATTTACACTCTTGATCGAGAATCAGAGGAGAATCTATTGGAGTATGCTGCTTTTGCTGAAAGCTATTCAAACCATCCCATTGCAATTTCCATCCTGAAAGCATACGGTAAAGAAATCAATAAAAGCGAAATAGAGAACTATGATGAAATCTCAGGGCATGGAATCAAAGTGAGTGTTAAGGGTAAACGTATCCTAGCAGGCAACAAAAAACTGATGGTTAAAGAAAATATAGCTTATGATGTAATTGATGAAACTGGTACAGTGGTTCATGTAGCCATTGATGGCAACTATGCAGGCTATATTGTGATATCGGATGAGATAAAGGATGATGCAGAAAAGGCCGTAAGGGAGCTTCAGGGGATTGGCGTAAAGAAACTAGTCATGCTTACCGGAGATAGCAAGCTGGTGGGAGAAACGATTGGCCGTCAGTTAGGCCTTGACGAAGTATATGCTGAATTGCTCCCTGACCAGAAGGTTGAGAAGCTGGAGCTATTAGAAAAACAAAAGAAAACAAAAGGGAAGCTGCTCTTTGTCGGTGATGGTATCAATGATGCCCCGGTACTGGCTCGTGCTGATGTTGGAGTAGCAATGGGGGGGTTAGGTTCTGATGCAGCCATAGAGGCGGCGGACATTGTAATCATGACAGATGAACCTTCTAAGCTCGTGAATGCTATTAAAATTGCCAAAAGGACACGAAGCATCGTCTGGCAGAATATATTTTTCGCATTGGGTGTTAAAGCTGTCGTACTTGTTTTAGGTGCTGGAGGGATAGCCACTATTTGGGAAGCTGTGTTTGCCGATGTTGGGGTAACGGTGATTGCTGTCATCAACGCGATGCGTGTTATGAAAACGAATTAGTCAATCAACCTCCTGCACCCAAATGCAGGAGGTTATTAATATATCATGGTGGCAACTAGAAAGGGTAGTTTAACAAAAATGTTAAAAATCCGTTAACTTCTTGTAATTCTCTTAAGATATAATATAGTTGTTGATTGATAATGGGGGGATTACAATGAGGAAGAAGGCATTATTGATATTTATTGTTATTGCACTATTTGTTGCAGGTCTTTTCCTAACAAAAGCATACGCGGAAACCCGTCTTTGGCAACAAAACCAAAATGCTAGACCATTCCAAGCCGAGCCTAATTCCTCTTCTACAGATATACCAAATAATGTGATACCTAATGTTAGGCAATCGGCTAACCCTGATGTCAGTGGATCGTGGTATAGTCCGATGAATCCAAACTATCGGCCTGACTATTATTGGTATAGTAGTCCTCACGAAGATAGATGGAGTAATACAGTTAGGAATTGGTGGTGTCGGTAAATAGAAGGGGGAGCTACATTGAACAATAAGGTTTTAATAGCAGACGATGACGATCGAATTCGCGAAATTGTGCGCCTCTACCTTGAAGCGGAAGGTTTTGACGTGTACCAGGCAGAGGATGGAAGTCAAGCGTTGGAAATGGTTCGGAAAGATAATCCCGATCTTGTCATCCTCGATCTAATGATGCCTGGATTAGATGGCTGGACAGTCTGCAAGATATTGAGAAAGGAAACCAAAATTCCTATTATCATGCTAACAGCCAAGGGGGAAGAAAATGATCGAGTCTTAGGATTTGATTTAGGGGCTGATGATTACGTAGTAAAACCGTTTAGCCCTCGTGAACTCAGTGCCCGAGTCAAGGCAGTTCTAAGAAGGTTGGAAGGGGAACAAAGTAACGAACATATTCTCTCCTATTCTGGTCTAAAGATCAATCAGATTACTCGTGAAGTTGAGGTTGATGGAATAAATATAAACTTAACGGCTAAAGAATTTGACCTGCTGCATTGCTTAGCAAAACGACCGGGGCAAATCTATAGTCGAGATCAGTTGCTCAACATGGTCTGGGGATACGATTACTGCGGAGATTCCCGTACGGTTGATACCCATGTCAATCGTTTAAGGTCTAAGCTCGAGAGCCAGTTGGGTCACAGTGACTTTATTCAGACCGTTAGAGGGGTGGGTTACAAATTCGAATTAAGTGGTCATTAAGAAATAGTTTAGTAGGTAAGCTTTGGTTGACAATTGTACTGATAGTACTAGGAGTCTTTCTGTTTTCCCTTGTGATACAAGCTCAGCAGATCACATCCCTGGTCTATAATCAACAAGCGCGCTTTTTTATCAATGAGGCGGAAGAAGTCGTAAGGATGTATGAAAACACTGAGAGATCAGTTATCAACGAAAGATTGAATGTCTTAGCTAAGTTTTTAAGTGCTAATACGGCCATCATGGATATAGATGGAAACATTCTGTACGGTCAAACAGCCAAAGATCAGTCGCCGAGCAATTTACTATTAGAGCCAGATTTTAAAGAGAGAGTCCTCAGTGGTGACAATGTCGTTTTCTTCGGCAAGGTTGTGGGGGTCCATGAAGAGCTGTTTCTTGTGGCTGTTCCTTTAAGACAAGAAAATCAGATCATTGGCTCGGTCGTGATCAGCAGCCCTTTATCAGGCCTGAAGCAGCATGTTGAAAGCATTAGGGGAATTGCACTAATAGGAGCGCTGATAGGGATTGTTTTATCTACTGTGTTAAGTATGTTTGTGTCCCGAAAGCTGATCCGTCCCCTCGCAAAAATGGAAGAAACAGCACGCCACATTGCAGAAGGTGAGTTCGGTAGGCAAATTCAGGTTACCTCGGAAGATGAAGTCGGGCGTCTTGGCCGCTCGTTTAACCGCATGTCTATTCAGCTTAAAGAAAAAATTGAGGCTATCGAGAGACTTGACCGTTTAAGGCAGGAACTACTTTCTGATGTTTCCCATGAGTTGCGCACTCCCTTAACAGTGATCCAGGGCTTTTCCGAGGCAGTATTGGACGGGCTAGTCAAGTCTAAGGAACAGGAACAGCTCTATCTAACAAACATTATTGACGAATCCCAGCGTCTCAGGCGCTTAGTGGATGATTTACTCGACTTAAAAGGGATGGAAGCTGCCCAAGCCTTTGATGAAATGGAATATGTGGTTTTGAATAAACTCGCCCAAATCACCGTTGAACGCTTAAAATATCTGGCTAATTCTAAAGAAATCAATTTAACGCTAACTGTGCCAGAGCAAACTATTACCGTGTGGGGAAACATTGATCGACTCAAACAGGTTCTTACGAATTTATTAGACAATGCCATTAAACATTCGGAAGCTGGCGGTGCAGTACGCGTAGTGTTGGGTATGAAGAATAATGATACGTTTATATCTGTAAAAAATTCCGGTCCCGGCATTCCCAGGGAAGAACTTGAAAATATTTGGGAGAGGTTTTATAAGGTCGATAAATCCCGATCAAGGCGTGGAACCGGAACAGGCTTAGGACTTTCTATCGTTAAAAAAATCGTTGAAATGCATGGCGGAAAAGTAACGGCGGAAAGCGAACCAGGCCATGGAGCCGTTTTCACCGTGTACTTGCCATTAACTGAAGAAGCTTAGTGAGCAACATGACAGAGCAAAAATTCATTGAGATTCTTGCTGTAATCATTTTGTTGGAGCGATGAACCACTTTAATAACGGCATGTAAGAGTATCTGTAAAAGGATGCTCTTTTTTTGTTAGAATCTATGTCACAAAAATGTTAAAAACCTGTGACGTTTCTGTTAAGTAAGTTCGGTAATATTAACTAAAATATAAATGATAATCATTATCAAAGAAGGAGTGGGTTCTAATGGAATGTTGCAGTACGAAAGTACCCTGGTATAAAAAATTATCAACTACTTTATTAGGTACAGGAAATTGTCACGGTGAAGTGAATCAAGTGACTCAAGGGTTAGAAAAAATTGCCTTAGTCGGGAGTCCTAATGTCGGGAAAAGTGTTTTGTTTAACATACTGACCGGAGCCTATGTTACCGTTTCTAATTATCCCGGAACCACGGTTGAAGTATCGCGTGGAAAAGGAAAAATCGGCACTAAGGAATATGAGATTATCGATACACCAGGAATGTACTCCTTATTATGTATTACAGAGGAAGAGAAAGTGACCCGAGACCTATTACTTCGAGAGAGGCCTAAAGCTGTGGTTCATGTTGTCGATGCGAAGAATCTCCAGAGAATGCTGCCCTTAACCCTCCAAATGATTGAGGGAGATGTACCGGTTATTTTGGTTTTAAATATTATGGATGAGGCAGAAAGCTTGGGACTTAAAATTGATCTTAAGAAGTTGGAAGCTGAGCTCGGGATTCCAGTATTATCAACTGCCGCTGCTTTAAATAAGGGAATAGAGGTATTGAAGGAAAGGATCGGTGAGTATGTCTACGCTGCATGAAGTGACTTATGATCGGCAGATTGAATTTGCGGTAAGCGAGATTAGCAATATACTCCAGCATCAATATGTTCTATCTAAACGGGCTATTGCTTTGCTTTTGTTGCAAGAGGATGAAGATATTTTAGCAATGGTCAAAGAAAAGGAGAAAAACAATTACTTAAAGATCTCTCAGATTATTGAAAGTACGAAACAAAAGTATAACCGACCGCTTAACTACATTATCTCGCTTTCTAGGCAAAAAAAGGTGGATAAGATCGCTGAAGAAACGATGACAAAGGTTCAAGGCCAAGAAAACCGGATCGCTGATTTTTTAAGTCGGCTAACCATGAATCCTTTAACGGGTGTACCCATTCTATTGTTAGTACTCTATTATGGTCTTTATAAATTTGTGGGAGAGTTTGGCGCGGGAACCGTTGTCGATTTTCTAGAAGAACATGTTTTTGGTGTGTTTATCAATCCGTGGGTCAATGGAATTGTGCAAACATATATACCCTGGACCTGGCTGCAAGATTTATTAGCGAATGATTACGGAATTATAACTCTTGGTATTCGTTACGCCGTTGCGATTATCTTGCCGATTGTCGGTACATTTTTCCTAATGTTTTCTATCATCGAAGATAGTGGATACCTGCCGAGACTGGCGATGTTAGTTGACCGGGTCTTTAAGAAAATTGGCTTAAACGGCAGGGCTGTTATTCCCATGACCTTGGGGTTTGGCTGTGATACGATGGCAACTATGGTGAGTCGAACTCTAGAGACAAAGAGGGAGCGAGTAATAGCCACGCTGTTGTTAGCCCTAGCTATCCCGTGCTCGGCGCAACTGGGGGTAATCTTGGCCTTATTATCAGGCGCACCGGGGGCATTAGGTGTTTGGCTGGCATTTATAGGGTTCATCTTCCTATTGATCGGATTTCTTACGACGAAAATCCTTCCAGGGGATAAGCCAAGCTTTTACATGGAGGTCCCGCCTTTACGCTTACCAAAGGTTTCTAATGTGCTTACAAAAACCTATACCAGAATGCAATGGTATTTCGTTGAGATTGTTCCGTTGTTTATCTTAGCAAGTCTTTTAATTTGGTTCGGAAATCTTACCGGCTTGTTTGGTGTGGTTATCAGTTGGATGCAGCCAATCGTAAACTTCATTGGTCTACCAGACAAGGCAGCAGAGGCATTCCTCTTTGGCTTCTTTAGACGAGACTTTGGAGCAGCAGGATTGTATGACTTACAAGAAGCGGGCTTATTATCTCCCAGACAATTGGTCGTAGCTGCTGCGACACTAACATTGTTTGTCCCGTGCATAGCTCAATTTTCGATGATGTTAAAAGAGAGAGGGTTCAAAACTGCATTAGCCATTGCTGGTTTTATCTTCCCCTTCGCTTTTATAGCGGGGTGGGCCTTAAACTGGGTAATCATTACCTTTAAGGTTCTGCAATGATAACCTGTAGTTTTTGCGGTTATGAATTTTCAGAGGTGGATAGCCAAGTGGGTTGTCAGGGATGTCCACTGCATAAATCCTGTAGAAAAGTAAAATGTCCAAACTGTGGTTTTGAGATTCCTAAGGAGCCGAAGTTAATTACCTGGCTTAAGAAGAAACGGAGGGAGAAAAGTGAATAAATCCTCTCATCTTATATCATTATGCGATATGAACAACAAGCAAGAGGGCGTTGTCGCTGAACTGGTAACGGATAATGGGAGTATTTTGAGGAAACTCATGTCTATGGGAATTCTACCTGGAACACGGATTAAGCTTATTCAAAAATTTCCATCTTACGTTTTTCAAGTTGGATACACACAAGTTGCAGTTGATCGAGAGATCGCGTCAGTTATTTCAGTTAACATATAGATACCAACCGGGTTCCCTGATTTAGGGCAACCCGGTTGCAATTCTGGAAGTCGCTGTTTTGGAATTCGAGGGTTACGTGATGCGTTGAGAGTGAAATTTAACAAAATTGTTTGATAAACGTAACTTTTTCGTAAAGAAAACCGGATAAACTAAGCTCAGGAAATAGCGAAGGGGAAATCTAATGAAAGAAAAATTGGATTACAATATGGTTAAAATGGAAGAGAGATTACAGTCCCTTGTCGGTAATACAATGGAACTTGCTACGATGAAAAAGAGGCTGGAATTGCAACGGAATACCCTCTCGGAAGTCATTAGTAAGTACGCTGATCAAGCTCGAAAAGCATTGGAACTGAGTCAGGAAGACCTCGCAAAGGAAGCTCTAATAAGGAAAGTAGAGGCTGTCCTACAGGTAGAAGTGTTGGATTCCCAAATTTCGGCTATGGATGTAGAACTCCAGGCTATAGTCAAAAACCAGGAGGAACTTCGCTTGAAGATTCAAAGCTTTCGGAGCATGATTGAAGAATTGAAAGCATTTTATGGCGCTTCTCAGGCACATTTGAATGTTAAAGAGCTTGTAACTTCTTTAGGAATGGAATCCAAAAATATTGGGCTAACCGTGAGACGGGCTGAGGAACGTATTCAAGACATACGGGCACGGGTACTTGCCATTAACGAGTTAATCGAGCAAGGCTGGTATAGGGAAACATTTGCTGACAGCAAAGATGATGTTGAACGCAAAGTCAGGTACATTTGTCTCAATTCTGTGGTTGATGCCGAGTTGGCAAAGTTAAAGTTGAGTGTTGCTGTAAATTCGTAAGGGAGTGGGAAACAGACATGGTGTCGAGGCAGAAGCTGGAGCGGAATGTTTGCTTTGAACATTTCTCCTCGTTAATTTGCAAGATAGCCCCGGGTTATTACCAGGCGTAACGCTATGGTAGGCCGGGGCACTTTTTATTGTATCCTGATTTTACGGTCAAACCCTGTGTCAATTTGTATGCTTTGGTGGCTAAGTCCATAGGTTGGCTTCCCACTCCAGAGAAGCTTTTAATCGGTGAACACTTCAAAATAACAAATAATTTAAAAACCTGTAACTTTGCTGTGAAACTCTTCTTATAAAATAGTAAATAGTTATAGTTTAATTAACTGCTAATCATAATTTTAGCTTTTGAGAACAATTTCTTTACGAAAGAATAGTTTTCGGTTAAACCAAGATAGCCTATTACAGGCCCGGTTTTCCTTATGACAGAAGCTAAAATCATAATGTCCTCCCCTCGAAACAAATCAAACTCTAACGAATGACTTAGTGAACGGAATCTATTAATAACTCAGGGTTGCGAAAATAGAAAGAAAGGAAGCAGTGATAACATGTCAATTTACAAAATTGGTGATGTCGTGAAAGTTAATGATCAGGACAACGAAGATTTCAATGGACTTGCCGGTGTTATTAAAAAAATCGAATTAGGCAGTGATGATGTATCCATACTTTATTTCGTTGAATTTCAGACGATTGATAGCCCCCCTCGAACAATGCTTGTCTTTCTCGAAAATGAATTGGAGGCTGCATAATAATGAAAATATACGTCACAATTAAGGAGGTATCTAACCATGAAACGGTTAGAAAGTTTACGTGAAGAAAGAGATAGAGTCATTATGACGTTAGAGAAAGAGAACAAGAATCGTGTGAAATTGTTGATCAAACTCATGGATGTTGATGACGAAATTGAGGAAATTCTGGCTAGTGAACTCAAAGCATGGCCATTTGGGCTAGTCAATAACAGTTTGTGGTTAAAACCGGGAATGTAAAAAAGTTTTTTGACCTACCCTTCAAAAAATAGTCTCCTTTAACGAATAACTGGATGAAAAACGGAGGGGGGTCAAAAGAAAGAAGAGCGTGGTTAACACAAGTTTGTAAGTTAAGGGATGATACTGGATTAAAACATCGTGTAAACAAAGGTTTAAAAAGGAAGGATGATTATTTCATGAAAAACATTAAAAACACATTTTTGGTAAGTGCCTTATCACTTGGTTTAATAGTAGGTGCAGTAGGTGTAGCCGGTGCTGCCACTTCCACAAACTATCAGCAACAAATAGCCGACTGGATTGCAAACGATCCTAATCCGATGGTCATGAACATGAATACCACAGCAACTCCGGTAGCTACTCCAGCAGCAACTCCAGCAGCAACTCCAGCAGCAACTCCAGCAGCAACTCCAGCAGCAACTCCAGCAGCAACTCCAGCAGCAACTCCAGCAGCAACTCCAGCAGCAA